>Ga0210059_1001526_pt1 | contig 35054 bp, 24 predicted proteins | sample Ectturendosymbi2_FD_188042 | JGI IMG/M metagenome (GOLD analysis project Ga0210059, IMG submission 188042) | Ecteinascidia turbinata endosymbiont from Florida, USA - Sample 2 (SPAdes) (version 2) | ecosystem: Host-associated > Tunicates > Ascidians > Unclassified | place: Key West, Florida... | reverse complement strand
GTGCTTTTCTTGACTATTCTAATCACAAGCAATTTTTTCTTTACAAGGCTTTTGCTTCCATAACTTCAGCCCCCCCCTTAGAAAAATCCTGGCTGCGCCCCTGCTTCTCATCACAAAATTTGCGACAATGAAACGGGTTCTGCAAAATACGTTTGACGAGCAAGCAAGCAATGTGTGAAGTTCTGTTTCACAAGCAGTTAAAACGTCGCGACGTTTTCTTCGCTTTTTTCCATATTGTGAACAAAAACGTAGAGTAACGTACAAAGCGGTTTTGTATCGCTGGTAGTGCAACTGCAGAAAAAATGAGAAGTTTTGTGTAGATCCACGATATTTGGATAGTGTTGATATGAAAGTACGTTTTTGTTACGAAAGTATATTTTTATGTCTTGGGGATGTTAAGTAAGCCATTAACGTTAAAAGTCTGACGTATGAATAGCTAACCACGTGTTAGAGTCCATTCCATGTTACATTTAACTTCTGCATTCGCTTAAAATTATACCTAGCACCCATAACTCACTCACCTTCAAACATCACGGAATTAAATTGAGAAAAAGAACTTACGACAGAAGTACAGTTTAAGCCCCAGGTACACAGTAGCACGCCACTTTGCTCCGAAAAAAAAACATTTTCAGTGTGAGAGCAGTATTTTCATGATTCTGGATGGCGTTGTTCTACTAAGATATTTGAAAATCAAAATCAAACGCCTTTTACGGAACTTCGACTGAAACTATCCTCAGGGCCTACGAAACGGGGGTACAAGAGGTAAATCGTATCCGGGCCCGGGGGGATGAAAGCACCAACTTTTAAGTTTTTCTGCAACCAAGTTCAAAATTAACAGCGTAAGCCAGTTTCCAGTATGACAACTTATCTATAAAAAAATCTATACAAGTTACGACAAGTGCACCTGGAGCTACGGGGCCGGTAACGGTTTTCGTAACCCCTGGTAATATGTCACTCAGAGGCACTGAGTATGGGCTTAGCCACCCCAAACAAAGCTCAAAGTCCCCCCAAATTGAAACATGAAACCTATAAAGCAGTGGAGTTTTTTTTAACCCCCCCGCAGAAACGCAAAGCCCCCCTATTGAAAACTTTCTGGCGACGGTTCTGGTGTCCTGCTCGCGTATGATAAAGGTCCATATAATTCCACAGTAAAACGACACTTGATACATTCGCGTAGTCCTGGAAAATCCATTTGCACATTGCTCTGTTGTTTTCTAATCGTGAGACGTGTACTACATTACGCAGTTCTTTTGCAGTACAACTCGTGAAGCTGCTCTACTTCACAAGGCTTCAATGCTTTTATTCACAACAATGCTTTCACTCGCTTCACAGAAGACGCACACATGCTGTTAGAAGCTCACAGCGACAAACCGATTGGCGTGGACTGATTATTATTCATAGCAGCGCCAGATTCGAACTGTTTGTCACGTAAACTTTTAAATCAACTCATTCGGTTCAGGGAAGTTTCGCTACTTCCTTGCGCCAACTAGCGGAAAATTAACCGATTCATTTGAAATCGAAATGATTCAACTCCCTCTGACGTGACGCGACGTGCGATCTTTTCTCTGCGCGAGCACGCGGTAAATCGATGTTCCATCTAATGATCGTCAGCAACGTTTTCAGCTCCAAGTGTTACACTGATGCTTTGCCATTCGAAAGAGCGAATATTTCTGATAAGGAACACAGAAGCTGAACAACAGAGTTGCGGAGATCACATCGTTTCGCATGTAATGCATTCATTGCGTTTTATATTCTAAAATGAGCAGTGCGCACTTGTCTTTCGATAAATAGTGTTGACAGCGCAATGAATCATAATAATTGCAGTTGGACGTATTGGTTTGCTGAAAAAAGTGTAGCCAGCAATCTTCTACAATAGTTTGGTCGCGTTCGCAGAATTTCTTAGTTTTTTTTGCATTTTGTTTCACACTGGATGATTAATCGCAATTTCGGAAGCTCGTATGATTGTGACAAGTGTTTTTTTGTCTTACTTCCAGGGGCGTAACGAGGTTAGATGGCGCCCGGGACAAGAAACAAGTTTGGTGCCCCCTTGTTAGGACCTAAGGTCTTTCAGGAGCAAACGTACTGTATTGAAAAAAGTACTTGCAACATTGTTAGAACCTTTCTGCTCCCCTTGTGCTTCGGCGCCCAGGGCATTGTGACCCCTTCGGTACGTCCCTGTTTCTTCCTTCTAGTGTCCGCAAACAATTTCCCCACGGAATGCGAGGCTACAAAACTGAAGAACTGTAGATGCACGGAATGTTCGAAGTTAAGAACAGGCGAAAGATTGCCAAGTGTGCGCTGAAAACACTAAAGACCTCGTTAGCGTTCGGCCCCCACCGCTCGGGATGAGGGCATGTGCTGCAGTATACACGTGAGAAACTTTATTGCATTAGCATCACAACTATTGCTCCTTGCAGTATTGTGGCATACTCCTTACGAACAAGACAGCCATCATACGCAAATCTCTCGCAGCCCTGTGTTTGACTTGAGTTTCATTTTCATGCTCTTGAGCCAGTTTGAAGAGAGCGAGGAACCCTGATTTTTTGTAGATCAACGCGCAGTTTTTGAGTTTCGTCTTGAAGAAAGAGGGGGAGTGCTTGTTGCAGTTGCTGCAAAATACGAAGTTTTAGTAGACTATGGTGTTTTTTCCTGCTGGCTTCAACAAAAGAAGCTTAATACTGAGCTATTGAGACTGCAGGCCTCATGAGAGTGCTTACAACTACAAACCAGACGCGCCTTCATCTAATGTTTAACTGCAATAGCGCTCACTGCTTGTATTTTTTTCAAATTTTTCTATTTTAACAATCTGTTATTTTGTATTTTGTTAATTCATTCCTACTTACTTTGTATATTTCTTAGCGGGACAGTGACAGACTCATCGTGCTGTCGTATTCCAAGTGCCACGCTCACTCTTCTCTTCACTGGCATTAGTTTGTTCCACAAAAGTTCCGGGAGGTCGGAATACAGGAACGGGTTGGCAGCGCTGTTGATCGGCAGCAAAACGATGGCAGAGATCGCGTAAGCTTCCCCCGATAAAGTGACTCCTGCACGTGACCAAGCTCAAATGTGTTCTTTCACTTTTTATTTAAGAAGGAAAGGCTAAAAATTTAATCTTTATCCTAATGAAATGAAATGAATCACACTTATTTCTGTAGAAAGTAAAATACAAACTAATCATAAATTGTGTTTTCTGCCAAGAGCTATGGATACAAAATAACCGCAGAGGTAGGACCTTTAAACCAGGTAACGTTATTGCATTGAAAACTTCGTTCGGCCAAAACCTGATGCGGAACCAAGTCAGTTGTTGCTGGAAAACCCCGGGAAGCAGGGTTGCGGAGTCGGAGGTAAAAAGTCCGACCCTTCCAGAATTTCCGGGTCCGACTCCTTAACATGAAGTGAATGAAATTTGGCTAGAGTTTTTTAGCAACTAGCATTCAATGGAAATCGTGATACACAGCAAGAATTATGTGTTTCAACAAAAGTTTCATTGGAAATTGTTCCATCTCAACAGGAACTCCCAACTAAGGAGTGTGATGTTAAAAATGATCCAATTGGATTTCCGGAGTCGGACAAAAAAATCCTACTCCGACTCCTAGTGTTGCTAGGAATCCGACTCCGACTCCAATCAAAAACCTCCGACTCCTTACGACTCCGACACCCTGCTGGGAAGTTCACGATTTTAGGGATGCTGCCCCTGCAAGTCGTTTTCAAAAAATACCAGTTTAAAATGGAAAAAAGCAAGAGCAATTGTGCTTTCATTTCCAGTTGCTGAAGTGTCAACATCGAGCAATTCTTCATAGGATCTGCCGTTATACAACCACTGATACTCTAAAATGGAATCAATTGATTTTGACCTGGATAATACCAAATGTCGTTTGTTTTTGTTGTGACGCGTTTCGCTTTATCTACTAAACTTGCGAAACGATGGCGTATCATCATTAAGTTCAATAGGAAGACAAAACAGTAGGCCTACTGATTTCTACTAAGAAAAACCCTCAGATATTCTGACCGCCTGGACAAGTTCAGAGGCGTTTATCTACGCATTTTTATGAAAGCAACGAGTGTATATTGATGCTTAAATTCTGCGGCGGATGAAAGACATTAGTAAAATCTTTTTTCGGTATCTCTTTCTTCTAATGAAGCTGCGCTTGTTCATAGTACCTGGCAGCCTTTAAGGCAGGCTGCACTGCTTGAGGAAGATTTAAGAGAGGATGCGATGTGTAAAGGTGAAGTGCGCCCAGATCAAGTGGCGGATTTGATGTCAAATGAAGGACGATCTTGATAAATTGCAACTTAGTCTCCACCAAGGCGACGCAAATCAAATCAATCACCAAATTAAAGAAAAATAAAAAGTTTGCTGATTTATTCGACTACGTCACCCTGGTGGAGACTAACAGCTTGTACACTGATATGTGCAAGTCCGAATCATCGTAAAGTCATGGAAGCAGAGTACAATCGGCTGATTCCTCGAAAGCTTGCAACAAACCCAGAGCTTGTTGTTCATAAATTGCTTCAAAAGGAAAAGCGATCAAAGGCAGAGTGAGTTCAAGTAGGCATAGGATGAGAGGGGTGAAATTTTTTGAGGTATTTGCCAAAGACCTTACAGCCTGGCCACAACAGCACACTCGCAACGTGCTTCATTAATAATTTACATAATTGAATGGCGCATAAGTTGAGATGAAAACTGATTTGCTGCGCGCTCTGCGGAAGTGGACACCGATAAACCAGCAACCCTACGCACTGGATTTGTGGCACAGGTTTCATGCGAAAACAAGGTGTGCTTCAAATAAAGTGATGCCGGTTTCATCGGACTGAATAGCAGCTGCACGAATTGATAGCTCATACCGCTGTTTATCACTTTTTCAATAAAAGTATCCTGTCTTATCAGGTATAGAGGCCACATCATGGCGGAATGCGATCTTGAATCATCGCTCAAAGTTCCTTCAAAGAAAACGTGGACCACTTGCTCTAATGTAATGCTTGCTCACGCGTTACATGTGTTTTGCGTAAAAACGAACGTCACCAACGGTTTCATAGCTCCCCGCTAATGACAAGTTAATTGTGAGGGGTCTAGAGTGAAAACTTGCGATTCTTCTCTTACTGTTTGAAAATCCTTTTGCTGACAAAATAACAAGCAAATCTGTGGGTTGAACCCAAACCTTTAAGTCAGGAAATTCTCCAAACTTTGAAATCGTAAAAAAATTACAAGCGAGATGGATTCGGGCACAGTTAATAAAAGGATTTCTGTCACGTGAGCAGCTCGCAACCGTTGAGCGCGAAATCGTATCAGCATGAACAGTAATTTTCAAATGGTTTCAGTCCAAACAATAAAAGACAAAATAAACAATAATCTAAAAGTTTGCCAATTAAGCGCACCCCTACTTACCGGCCACACTGATGAAAGCCATCACGCAAACAGGAAACCAACACAAAAAATCAGTGATGACGATTCTGGTCACTTTCCGTTGCAAGGACGTGACATCGGCGTCTAACCGGCCAGACAGTCGCGCAGTGGACACAGTTGTTCTGAAAACACAAGATTTGTGCGATTTTGAATCTCGTGGCGCTCTTGTGCGCTGGCGTTGAATCAGCATAGAAGAGACGCAGTCAGACCTAACTACTCGTACGGAACCTCAATAAAAAAAATAATCAAACACGGACTGCCGCAGTGAAACAGAAAACCATGTTTTTTGTTTGGTGATGCATACTGACGTGGTGTTATCGATTGGTTTATGTGTGTACTTTGCAGACAGTACGGTGGCTCATCAGCGTCGCCACCAAAAAAGTTTGTTTTGCTACTATGAAAATTATTTTGTTTTCAAAAGGACATGTTTTCTTGTTGCTGTTGTTGAGAAAAAAAATTTGTTTGTTGTTGAAACAAAAATGGTTTTGTTGCTAAAAAAATTACTTGTTAATTTTGTTTATTTCTTTATTGCTAACAAACGTTTTTGCTTAAAAAATAGTTTATTTCATGTCGTAAAGGTCGATATATAAAATATTTCTAAACTAAAAAAAGCTTTCTGAACTAGAGAGCTGCGAGCCACGGTCAATTGTCTGTTAAGTCTTGCAAAGGGCAAAATTGGCTCCTGTGACGCTGATGAACCCCCATCCACAGGGTTTGCCGTGGCTGATCAACGTCACGACACTGATGTGTTCCATTTGGAACAATCACTGTTAATTTTTTTAAGGTGTCAAACTGTCTTGCATTTTCGTCACATGGAAGTATGGCATACATTGTAGTTGAAAAGAGAAAAACAGCATTGGTGACTCTGACGAGTCAGGGCGTGACAAAGAGATTGCTATTTCAACAAGAAAAAAAATTATATTTTTGGAAAAATAAAATATTTTTTAACAGCAAATCGTCTTTTAGTGTCGCACTGACGTGTCGCTCCGCATCACTGCCTTTGAGCGAAATCATGATCAAAAGCTAGAAAGCATCCCGAAGTAGAATTCTGCCTTTATAAAATACATGCAGGCTACCGAAATTGATGCAAAGTCGTTTACATGTATATCTGCAAGTGAGCCAAGATGACATAAGCGAAGCACGCGAAGTTCAAGGTGATGATGAAGAGCGAATATCCCCAAGATCTGTCGTGGGCGGGGTCCGGAAAAAGACGGGGGAGACACACGCCGTGCGCAGAGTAATAACCGAAGCTGTATTCGGGTAAAAAGCCGCGGCGCAATTTTGCGATGGACGAGATCATGTTTCGCCATGTCAGGCTCCTGCAACAAAAACATTTCGGGAAAAAAGTTGATTGCGTTACAAAATTTGACAAGCTTTTGTGTATTCTAAAATACGGCCATACCGTTTTGCGCACACTTTTAGAACATATACCGCGAAACGCGTGAAAAGCAACACTAGTCAAGTGGGTGAGAGGGACCCAGGCCCGTAGCCAGGGTATGTTACTAGGAGCGGGACCCCTTCCCTGGAAATTTTATCCGCACACTTGGGATTGGTGCTTCAACGCTGGTTGGAAGTCGAGAAACCTTGGCTTGGAAACTTAAATTACATTGCAACTCATCTGAAAATCATCGTATGTCGATGATGTACGTGTAGCAGGCCCGTAACCAGCTTGGGACACGATGGGGGCGAAGTGTGCTTTGAGAGGGGTCCAAATTTTTTCAACTATGGCCAATAGTTTCAAACTATGTCCAACACATTTTTCCAGGGGGGCGAACATTTTTGCAGGGGGGCATCCCCCCCTGGTTACGGGCCTGACATGCATTGTGCAATATGTGAAGCTCGCGTTCAGACGATTTGGTCAGCTCTTCGGTTTACAGTGATAAAGGCAAGGTATAATGAGACAAAACCAAGATCAGCGTACTTTTTATTGACCAGCGAGGGTTTGGAGCTATGGCCGTGGTAAACTTGTCGTTAGAGTAAAAACGCTGATGTTAAATCTCTAGGCTTTCATTGCAAGAGCCTTGATAACAGCAAATTATTTTGCAATAATTATGCCCTAATTAACTTCACTGTCAATAGAAGCGTCCAGCAACTGATCTAAATCTAGAAACGGGTTTTTCAAAAGGTTCCACGCATCGCTTCGTCAACTTCACCATTTTTCCAATTGTTATTTTTAGACTGCTTTCTTCTGAGTAGTGATACAGTTTCAATAAACATGTTACCACATGGCTAAAAATTCACTGAAAAACGCAGATGAACGATGGGAGAACATATCTGGCCAACATACGCTTGCATACCAAACTTTGTGACTCAACTGAAGCAAGCAAATTTACTTACTTTTTGAAACTGTTCGTTTGTGAGAGCCTTGAACAGATTGTGATCTAAATGGTGTTTTACTTTGATTGCGTCACCCAAAATTATGGGAAATTTATCGCAACTTTGCCAACATTTTTGCCAATACTCTCACTTGTCCGGAAACGTTTTCAGAAAAAATTTCATTGATGTGTTTTCTACAGCAGACGTTTTGCTAATGTTGATTAATGTCCATGGGAAATGTCTAGAAATGGGCTACGTTTGCATTTTTACTGTAAAAATTTGCAAATAGATATATGTAACAAGAAAACATAGGTTTGTGCTTGAGCACAGGTATATAGTCTTGGTGTAATTGTATGTTTAAAAATACATCACATTAAATGGTATAGACTCACAAGTCACACAATTTTCTGCTTTTGCAAAAAGTGTTCTTCTTTGGCAAAATATTTTTTATGAATTTCTGGTTGCGATTATGGACAATTCCTTTAATGACTAAAATGGGGTATGTTAAAATGCACGTCGCAAAAAACATAGTTGGATTAGGAATCCATTTGTTTTCAAAAACCATGAAAGTTTTGAAATCGGTAGCATTCTGCGGCAGGTAAGCTACGCTTCAGTGCCACTCAAATATGACAGCAGAAAGGGCAAGCCCGACCTGAAGTTTCGTTTAGAGAGCCTCTTCTCTCAAAAAATAGTTCAGGTACTATATCAGGCAACCGATTCAAAATATGCCGCAGCGTGTAGCGTTAACATGAAACCTGCAGCCGCACGCAAAACCATTCGCAAAGGCCTCGAATTAATGCGTGGAAAGGTTCGATCCAGGTGGGTTTCTGTACATGGCCTTGTTCATCTTCATATCTTTCAATTGTGTTGTCTACGCTCATAGTACAGATTTAAGTCTTTTCAGTTCTCGCATTTTTGGACATAGATGAACCCCGTCCAGGAACATCAACCCTCTCATCTTTTCTGCTGGCCCTGTTCATCATTGCATAACAGTCAATCATTTATGGCAGCGATACGTAGAAGTTTACATGTCTGCGGCTATAAGCATCCTGTGAAAACTTCCCCTTGCCGAAAACAAGAAATCTTGCACAATGAGTGCTTAGTGAGACATCAAAAATTGACAGATTCATTTTGGAACTTAAAGAAATAACCTTCTGAAACATCCGTCAGTAAGTCGTAAGTTGTTGTGAAAAACCCACCCTTTTCAATTGTCACAGGGATTGACGATTTGGACATTAGTGCTGCACATTGATAGTAAAAACAAGGAAATTGTCCAAATGAAAGAAACCTTATTATGAAAAAAATTACTCATATCATCACTGCAAAAGGTTTTTCGTTTTTTTTGATTTCAAACATTATTACAAAAATTAAACAGGCCTGATTTATTTTCACAGTAACAGAAAGGTAATAATGATTGGTTGATTTCCCTTCGCAAACGCATTTTGACGGTCCCCTCAGTCAACCACAATCCATTGTGCCTCACGTCTGGCTGCGGGCCTGGAGGAATGGTTGAAAATTCATCCATGCACTGTAAATATGCTTTCAAATTTATTTTTCTAACTGCCCATCGTAAAAAAGTGCACATATTACCTACATTCAATCTTGAGTACTATAAAATCTCGTTGCATTTCTCTGTTAAACCTTATTGACTGGCAAGTTGTTTTTCCATATTTTCTTTGATTCGCAACAGATGTTTATGACAGTTTTGTTAAAAGTTATTTTGTCCAATACTTTACATATTTTAAATTCAAACATCAATTGAAATTTGCTTTTATTCAGGGAAGTTATGCAAAACCAACACAAACGATAAGTAGCGCACTTGCTATTTTAAATATTGTCAGTTCACTGGCAAACTGCACTGTATGTAATGGGTAAGACATTGTTGAAGTTCCAAACTATAACCGTGGTTTTATTTCACTCGGACAGAAACTTACATGGTAGCATTTTCGGAAAAATTTCTGGTAGCGGAATTTTCAAAGGTTTGCAAGCGTATCACAAGTTTTTCCACAGATTCGCGATTCGTTTTTGTCAGGAAAGGGTTGTTTCCATACCTGCAACACAAAATCAATTTGATCGCAAAATATTTCCATTTTGACACTTTCTCAACTTCTACACATGGAGCTCTAAGTCTGTATTGCCAGACTGAAAAGGATAAAATTAAGTTAGATTTTAATTAACCAAAACTTAAAAAATGTAACAACCAAGGTTTAATAATAATGTATGAACAAAAATGTATCGGGCGTGACTTGATCCTGACAAATCAGTGAGTTAAAAAGTGGCATAAAAATGTAAACTTAGTGGCAGAAAACAGATTATTATTAGACTGATTTGCTTCAAAAATTTGCCGGTCTCATAACAATGCAAATAATTTCCTGAAGTGCCTGAGCGCTTTGTAATCAATAATGATTTTGCGGTGTATGTACGGTGTACAACGTCGAGACACATATTTTTCATTTACGCGTTTTCAAAATTTATTGCTTTTTGTTTTCAGCTTTATGAAGTTGATTTTTTACTATAAATGTAAATACACCATCAAGGTTTTTGTATGCAAAGACCTAAGAGTTCACAAGTTTCCCTGCTTTTATCAATCCTAAATCGGTTCCAATAAAAAGAGCCAATAAAGTGTTAAATACATTTACCAGTCCAATTCATGTAAGCTGTGTATCAAATAAGTGTGAAGGCTATTTAAATAACTAAGTTTACGAAGCACACTAAGACGTACATTTCAAGGTTTTCATCTTAAGATTGAAATCTAATTTTCTTATAGTATTTTCGTTGTAGGAAATACTCTCCTTAAGGTGCCCTTACAGCAGCCACCGAAAACTAGCTGGACCATAGATATTTATGAAATTTGTTTGTGTTACCTTTTTCAATAGATATATACTGCAAATGTGTTAGTTGTGGTTGTGACCAAACACATGAAGCAACATTTTAGGTGCTGTCGTTCCATGATAATCAAAATTTTTCATTTACACGCCACTTTCCTTGGCAAGTCCAAATCATTGCAAAATGGAAGCAGAGCTGATAGTCAGCTGATTCCTCGAACGCTTGCGGCAATCCTAGAGCTTTCAATTGTCACCTTCCTTGTCAAAGTCTTTAAGGTGACAGAGACAATTAAGAAACCTGCTTCTACAACTTATGGAAGTTCCAGTGAGCGATCTACAATCAGCGTTGGTAGCAGACATTACTGTTTTGCGCAAATTATATCAGATTTTAGGCAAGTATTTTCCACTTCAAGCAGTTTGTTTGGCAGTTTCTTGACTCCTATAAGTAACGTCGGCACTTATGTTTGATAAAACACCCCAAACTTCTTTGTGCGTTTAATGAGTTTAAAGTGGTTAACAAATGATAATTTCTTAACCGCGAATCACGTCTTGTTATTTTTGCTCCAACCATTGTGTATTGATGCTCGTCTTTTGCTTTCCTTGTGAGTTGGCAGTAACAACACTGCTTGTTTTTAGGTATGTTCCTTTTAAGTATTGGTAATATTTTGCCTAGATATGGCCAATCTTAAAGGTATTTTATCCCGAAAAACACGTTTTTAAAAAATATCCTAAGAAGAAAATCGATCACAGTTAGCACACAGTATGGAAGAACTGCCTTTGAGACAAAACTGATGAATTTTTAATCTAGTGCTTCACTTTTTCATAACTCATAGCAACTTTACTTTTATGGACCTGCAAAAATAAACGTGGCATTTAAAGGGGTATCGAAAAAACGGAACGCCATATTACATCACCAAATTAGAACGCTTTTGTCAAATAGCGTGGTGATACACCATCAGTTATCCAATTTTCAGAAGTCATAAACTGAATAGTTCACCACGGAAGTAAAACACTTTCCTCTGGAAGAAAAGTGACTAGCATGAAGACTACAGTAAAGGTAATTTTTAATCAGTTTAAGCGTCACCCTTGTTATCCACGTTTCTGCCCAGCAAATTTACAAGACCTCAAAAGTTCTTAAAAGGGGCGCAGTATTACTCAAAAGAAGCGCCAATGCACCAAGTTGCCTTCCTGGAACCACCACTGTGCCTATATCAACTCACATTTACATTTATGCAACTAGTCCAGCCTTTGCGTAGATGAGGACCGAAGCAAGCTTTTGAATATGACAAAAAATCCTGAAAAGGTTCGCGCAGGGGAACTCCCCAAAATGATAAGACCATTACTGCTGTGCTTGTTCGTGCACAATCACCAGTATACCCTGCTGCATTCCTCACCAAATGCCAGAAACGAAATAGTCTTCGAAGGATTCAGAAAGCGGAGCAAGGGCGAGGACTATGGACGTGGACCAGACACCAAAGAGTACTGCAACTGCAATCCTTTTTCTGTAGGTAGTGTTAAACGGGCTGCAAAGAAAGTGGAACATTAACTTGTTAAATTTTATATAAAGCATGTACGTATATTACATACGAAATTGTGTATAAAGCAGTTGTACTGTTACTGTTTCAATTTCAGATTATATATTTTAAAAATAATTCTGCGAAATCTTGAAACAAGTTAAAAATGTTTGAAATGCTGGTATTGCACGTAGCTCCGACCTCCAGCAGATCCAGGGCTCGATAAATTATGTTTGTCCCATTAAGTGAGATCAAATAGACAGTCGGATGTCCTTTTGACAGGGCACTGGTTGTTGCCCTTCGAATTCTCTACCCTAACCGTGAGGTGATTGCCCTTTCATGATCTGTTTTAGTGATGCGCTCTTTTTTTTGGCATGTTACCCTCTGACAAAAAAAAACATGCTGAAAAGTTATAGCTTGTATGACTAAAGTATCTTTTCGCGACTACATTCCCAAACGCCGATTCCAAGGCAGCCATTGGTTACTACGATTTAACTTGGGCAACAGACGCTTAAAAAGTTGAAACGAGATATCTGAGGTGATCGTCTCTAATTACTACAAGCGTCTTTTTTCTGCTACTGCTTTTTCAAACGCTTTAGGAAAGTTACTTTTCTGTAGAAAAAAAACGCACCAGTTTTTACGATTCAACGCAAAAATTTCAATAGCTTTGCACACCATGCTCTCCATCCTATGCATGTGGTCAGGCTGAATATTACCCACAGTCCCGTCGCCATGGGGGGCTTTAGTGGGCTTAGCCCCCCAAACAAAGCCCAAGCCCAGACAAATTGAAACATGAAACACTATAAAGCAGTGGAGTGTTTGTCAATTTTTAGAATGTCAAGTCCCTCCGCACAAACGCAAAGCCCCCCTATTGAAAACTTCCTGGTGACGGTTCTGATTACCCAGCTTTTCAACATACCCTGTAATAGTTACACCGGTGCATGAGTATTTTAACCTGCATTATGTTTCGTTCGACAGTGGTCCAAAAATTCCTTCCACATTGCAAAGCAATCCACTACTTTTTCCTTAACAATTCTCATTCCGTGTACACTTATGCAGCGGAGACCCGCACACTTTACCTGGTTACAGAAACAGTGAAGTCGTAACCAGTGCCGAGGTGAGTGCACAGCTTATCAACCAGCTTTGATCAACCTTGTGCTGCGATGAAACACTGATTTGTTGGTAAAAGGCGACCATGCGGAACAAATTACTTTGAAGCAGGATCAGTGCAATATTCGACGCGGCGTTTTTAACATTCTTTCGTGACGGTTAAGTCAGAAAAAAAAACAAATCTAGAAATGCAGAATAAGCCTGACGATTCCTTACTTTGTAACAATCCGTCGCCGGTAAACAGTCATAACGGTAAGGATGAACACGGACGATTCTACGCTGATCATAGCCAAGCAACCCAAGCTGGTGCAGTGCATGCTTCCTCTCCACTGCACGTCTTTGCGGCAGTAGATGTCTTGGTAGATGCTGTTGACGACGCCCAGGGCAACAAGGTACACCTTTAAGGCAAGAGCATGTAAAATAAACGCACAACTGACTCCACATACGCTGAAAGAAAGAAAGGCTCTATTTTTATACTTTTCTTCCAACCAAAAACTTCGATTTCAGTTCACTCAACCCGTAATAAGATTTCACATGTCTTTAGCAAAACACTGCATTGGTGCACGATTAATGCCAGACTTCATTTAAGTGATCCTTTGATCAGACGTTGAGGAAGATGTCTGAATTTCGTCTGTGTCCATCAAATTCGTTCGACAAGACAATTTTTCTGGATAACAGTCAGAGGTTTGATGGTGGTTTTTCTTACGTGCGAAGTTTTAGTAATTGTTTGATCCGCGTGAAGCATCAAGTAGTGCGTTACTGCAGTCAAGTGAACTGTAAAATGACTTGGGTTGCTGCATTTCAGGAGCGGGCAGCAAAGGCATTGACCTTGAAAGCCTTTTGGTGTTTCGTTTGAAGTTCTTTCATGGAATGACGAACTTTCATGGTTCCTTGCTAAGCGTAGATTATTTCAGAAAATCACCCGGCTTGATTCATCGAAAAATCGATGAGGTTTAAACAAAATCGTCGAAAACATCACGTTATAACAGATTAAGATGCGATGCATTAACCTGTTAGCCGTTTTGTTCCCTGGATGAGGAAAGTGCAAACAAACAACCAGCGTGACATTTGCATCGTTTTCAACGACTGTGTGCTGGTCAGCTGTCACACATCGCGTCTATCCATGATCCAGACCGCCTACTTAAACATCACATATACAGCAGCTGGTGCACAACGTCCGAAAGGCAAACTTACTCCGAGGAGAAAATCTGCCACAGCCAAGTTCAGCACCAGGAGTCGGTGCAATCCAGCAATCCCTTTGATCGAGCTTCGATTTGTGTACAGATGCCATCCGTTGTGAACCAACACGGCAGCGTTGCCCAGAACTGCGATAAGACCTATATATCGCAAAAACAAATCAAGTCAAGGGCGGAGTTAAAATAAGAGCTGGAGTAACACACGAATTAAGAACCTCAAAAAGTGTTTAAACTAGGATAGCTATGCCTAGGATTTGTTTTTCATTTGGTTTTGAAAAAATGAACTTTTATACTTCTGGTTTTTTATACAGAGTTCTGTAGATGTCAGCATGAAACAAATGGAGAATAAAAGATGGAAAAAAATATGTTGTACATATGACTGGGGCAGGTTTTGTCATGGAAGTATCACAAATCTACTTCCGCCAAATCTTTTTAAAAATAATTTTCATTTTTTCGCGAGTAATCTTAAAGTATGATGACTTTATTGCCAGCGTATAAAAGACTTCAGAGGAAAGTTTGGTTGGCGTTTGTGTTGCATTACTGAAAACAAAAATTAATTCGTTTTGACCGTATCCCGGGTGTTTGCGAGTGATTTGTCGTAGCCAAATAATAACAGAGGCCGAACTGAACCACCTTTACAGATTGTCGACGGCAGCAAGTACAGGAATATGTACAGGAAGAAAAAATCAGTCTACGTTTAATTGCTGGGATAATACGTCACCTGTGATCCAGACCAGAAACTGCAAGAAGTATGAACTAATCAGAAATTTATCAGATGAAAACGGGCTTGTGGAGCAGTTCTGGCATTCGTCTTCACCACTTTCGCAGTCTTGCACACCGTTGCAGACCTGAACAAATGCACAGCGTCATAAGCACTAACAATCTAGTATCAACCAATTTGATCAAACTATTTAAAAATGTATTTATCGCGTCTACCTTCGCCCTTCGATTTATTAAAGTATTTAGAATGAACAGTAAAACTATAGATCCAATGCTCTCTTCAGTCTTTATCCCATAAGCCTAACACACGTAGTTTAAAATCGCGTGTGAGAAACTTTTAATCAACATTCAAAAACGGTGTTGCTTTAAAGAAGCAAGCAGATATTTTCTCAATTGATTTATCCAAAACATATCACTTCAATCCTTATTTTTTCTGAGAACAACACCACTTTCACGACAGATACCTCGGCCAAAGAATGTTGCAACATGTTCTCGAGGAGATCGCATACACAAACCATTCAATGAGCGTGTTACATCGCAGCTGTGTGTAAGTGCACGTTGCGTAACAACGTGAATGCTAAGAAAATTGTCCAGCAAGTTTCCAGCAACTTGAATCTGATTTACCAATTGGTGATACGTGCGTGGACGTCAGAAGGATATTTTTCAGGGGGGAATAGAGGATTTTCCCAAAGGGTAGCCAAAAGGATTTGTTTCCAGAGGGACCAAAAGTGGTGAAATTTCGTTTCACCAACTTTGAAACTACGACAAAAACATTTTTCTACTGAGACGTTAATATCAAAATATCAAATTTCAAAATCCAGGGGGTTCAAAGCCCCACCTTCCTCATTCCGACGCCCATGGTCACGTGTGGACCAAGCAAATTTTTTTAACTCATCGTTTCGGTCCAGCTCACTTTTGAGATGTGCACGTATGGAGGGGTACCCCACGAGCAGTAGAAGTGGGTTGTGTGTTGGCACCCGATCTCATCACTGGCGTCGTAACAGTCAGTGACCCCGTTGCATCTTGCATTCAGTGCAATGTGAATTGGGAGCCGTGACCGGCCGTGGTCGGAGCAGTAAAACCTGTGGACGAAAAATGTTGCTTTGGCTGCAGTGTTTAGCGCGGTTCTCTTCTGAAGACATATCAATGAAATGTGTAAACTAGCCAATATCCTAGAGCTCGACATTTTTACGGCGACAATATGATAGCATTTTCACCAACTCAGTTCGATTGATCTTGCCAAATACTTCTGCAAATTCAAACAAACAAATGGAAAAAATGTCTTACAAATTGTTTTTCTACGTTTTTACTCTTTAGCAGCAATGCGATTTTACTTAGCAATAAAGACTGAATGTACAAAACTGTTTACTCCACAAAACCACTTCAAAGCTACTTTGGCAAAGACAAAGGATTTCTTCCTTATTCGTGAGTGGAAAAATTACCGCTTACAAATTATTGTGATGAGTAGAAGCAGCGCACACTACAAGAACATCATTTATTAATAAATTGAAATTACATTTGCTGTTCGTAGCATCTTACGAAGTTATTGTGCTTCTGGCTGTCTATTTCATTTTCAACTCGTTGTCGCTAATCTAAAGATAACATTCAGGTATAGACAGGTATGGTTCAATAGCCAAAAAATTTTGCTAAGCCAAACGTGCACTGAGTTATGCGGTTCGTGGGTTTTGTGAACACAAAATTCACAACTTGTTTTTAAAAAGCAAATTTCTTTTTTAATCAGGGGTCTGAAACACGTGGCCCGCGAGAGCATTTTGTGCGGCCGGCCATGCTTTCAGGGAATTTTTGAAGTAATTTTGTAATTTTTTGTAATTTTTGAAGTAATTTTTGAAGTAAAAAAGTAATTTTGAAGTAATTTTCAGGGAATTTTTGAAGTGTTTAAAAGTGCTCTGCCAGCGAGGGAACAAGTTCCTTTTAAACGAACGTAGAGGCGGCTAGAAATGATTTGCTTGCCTATAACTCACGACACCTTTCGCAGGAAATAAGATGTCAAAGCTGGTTTTAGTAAATTTCAGGTACAGTACCACCATTGGTGCACCAGCGTCATAATGCGGCCCGCGGGTTACTTTATCAGTCCTCATTTGGCCCTCAGAGCAATTTGATTTTGATGCCCATGTTCTTACAGGCAAACTCAAGCTTGATGCAGTGCTAGGCTACAGATGATATATTTAAGTAAAAACCAATACTGCTGAATTTATTTATATGAGTAATTCAGTAAAAATAAAAAACACGAGGAGAACAATTCTGGTTACGTCCACCACAAATTTGACAAAACCATCCAGTTTCCTTAACAGTAAGGTAAACGAATTAAATAAACTGATTGAAATCGAAGTATGTTCTGTTCAAAATGTGCTTACGTTTGTATACTGGAAAATTATTAAATATCATCACGGAAATTCTTGATGGTCAATGTGTTTCAGAATTTTTACAGACTAATTAATGATCGCTATACTTTTTATTCCGCATTAGCGTCGTACAAACGAAAGCTTTTGCCTTACACCGGCAGAACTGTAGTGTAACCCACTTGAACAAAACAAACGAAAAGGATGCCCCCAGGGCAAATCTGGAGAAGTGTTGTCTTTCATTGCAAATAGTTGCGGGCTTCGGTAGCCGGAATCTAAACCAGGCAGTCTTAACTTTACCTCCTGGAGCAATTGAACTCGTCTGCAGACAAATGAGGGGCTGTGTCGTTGCAGGAAGGAAATCCGTCGCAAATCTCTTTGCCAATCAGGCCCGACTTTGAATTGGGGCATCTGAAAGCATGGGTCTGTATTTTAAAACATATTTCCCCAGCAACTAACATCTTTTGGCCACAGATATTACGCGACCAGTAATACAGCTGATAAGGACAAACAACAGCTTTAGATAAGAACTGGCCGCTTTTGGCGCACATCATTTCCAAAACAGGAGTCTAACAAAACGTTTTTACTCAGTGAACACACAATTCTATACATGAAGCCAAGATTTCCTTGAACATGGGCACAGTAGGGAGGCAAAGGACCATCTGGGCACAAAGTTGCATTACACTCATCATCCAAATCTTGACACTCCGGTATTGAGTCGCATGCATGAGCGTACGCAGGCTCGGCGAAGTATGCTGAAAATTTTAAAAGCTTTGAGAAAAAGGAATTAACTGACTCTTATTCATGCGGGAACATGTTTGCGACACTGCTTTTTGAACGGCTTAGTATAAAAATGTTGCAACTACGGCACGTCTGTTAAGTACTTTTGCATAAATTTTGCGTTACAGTACTTCTTTTTCGGAAATTAAAACCTTTTTCTTCTCTTGGGTGATCAACTGTTCACAAGTAAAATTCTGATACTAAACAAGGTTAAAGAATGCACATGAATAGCTGAAGTGTTTTGCCTGAAATCAGAAATATTTTGCCAAAAAGAACAGTTGAAGCTTACCGCCAGGTTCGACGCTGTTTGCGCGTGCCTCCTTGCAAGGATACAGGAGGGTACAGTTCATCTCATCCGAACCATCATTGCAGTCAATGTGATCTAAACGATGAACAACAGTGATGCTTGACAAGCAAAAGTGTACTTGATAAAACGCGGTTATTCAGAGCCTGTCGCAATTATTCAAAAAAATTAATTCAACAGTTTATAACCAAACTTTAATACTTTGACATATTATCACTGCTCTAGAATATGAAAATTTGACGCAGATATAAAAGACACAGTGAAGGAAAAACAAGAAGACTTGTTTACAGTTTTGAGGGAAGAACATTCGACTAAGACATTCCCTTACTGTAGTATTAGTTCTTCTACCGGCACGTAATCATGTGCGTCTCTTGATAGCTAAGACTTTTGACGTTATTTAAGCAGCATTACTTACTTAAATTGCAAGAATCAAGTCCAAAATCAAATATTTCGATGCTGTTCGTAGATTTTTAATCAAATTCAACTTACAGCAGTTATGAAGTAATAATTATGTAGCAGGTTTGTTCTTCGTGGCTGATTATATTGCAAAGTATGTGTATCGATTTGGAGTAGTGCTTTACAAATGTCATTCTTTATACTGATACGATTGCAGCTTGAAAAACAGATGAGATAGATTTATTGAATATACCGCATTTCTCAACCCCAAATCAACGAAGATGCTTTGGTGAGTTTTCGCAGTCATTTCAAAAAAATTGGCCCATTGGTCTGCATGAGACAATGAAGTGAAACGTGAGAAAGGGAGACACGATTGACCCTAGAAAGTAAATCATTATTATTCTAGGCTGGTTGAAAACGAGAGATGTTGTTAATTGTGCCAGCAATTCGCAACTACGTTGTTGTTGAAATCAGGATCACGTCACAAACGTCCAATCGTCGCCTTGCTTGTGGAGAGCAAATATGACGAAATGTTCAATGACTTTTGCCGCTTTTCAAAGCCCGTTACGAGATAAATTCTGACATTACCCAAACACAATTCAAACAGCTGATAAAAGCACCACGCTGTTATCAACACATACTGTTGCAGCGCATGTAGTCTGGAAGATACTGCGATCCGTCGGCGCAATTGAAGTGTTGCTCGGCGTTTGAAAAACAGTTTAACTCATCCTCGTGGTTTGGACAGTCAAACTTCGCGTCACAAACTTGAGAGCGATTGATGCACACAGCTGCTGTTCCCGCTTTTTTGGTGCACTCAACCTGACCGATGGAACATGATGTACAATCGTGTTCCACTGAAAAAAGTCAAAGTTTCAAAAATTGGGACCATTCACATGAACAAAGTAATGCATTTGAAACACGACTATGTGCAACCCGTGATTTTAACCGAAAAGACCGCATTCCTACCGTCAACTCTTATGATAACAAGAATTGCTGAAATAATTGCGCGATTCAAAAGTTAATATTCTAACAGACATCGGCGTATGACACCACAAAGTATGAACTCATCTTCTATACGCGACACTACTGTCTTTTGCACTGCCGTTTCTCACACGAATTTGCACGGCTTCCCAGTCTCACTCTGGTCTGACAGAATTTCTGCATAACAACTGCTGCAAGCAGAGCCTGGTCTTTGACTTCAGAACGAAGTATTTTTCGAAAACAAGCACGAAAACAAACACTTTCACGACTTTATCATCGCCCAACTTCGACTCCACGACTCGGCCCCTCACCTGTGCAGATTTGATCGCAAACTTGGGGACGCAGATCAAAGCATAGACATTCATCAGACAAGTCCTTACAATGGAAAACACCATCGCACAACTTTTTTGAAGTCACTACAAGCGTTTCATCCAAGCACCGAAAACACCTGTTGTTTAGAAAACCTAAAAAATGCCGAATAGTTAGTTTTTATTGTTACATCAAAAAAATTACCGTAAGCTATACTTCTTAGGGTTTTACCGCGTAAATTTTTACTTTAGACTTTCCGGTAAGTTGCGAGCCAATTGGCAAGTGCTGCTGAATTGCATGTCGTGGAACCTTACATCTTTCACGGCAAAGTTGTTTGCTGTTGTTGTTTCATAAATATAAAGAGAATTTACCAACATTTGTTCGCTATGGGTAACAACTGCTAACCAGTCAGTTGTCTCCTGCAAGTAATTTCCTTCAGTGGATTTTGTGTAGCGTGCGCATGCCAGCAATTGCATCACACACGTTTTCCGAAATATCTTCGCTGCTACGCAAAATTTCTGATTTGCGCATGTTTTGAAAAAAAAACAAAAACAGAAGAACCCTCTTGCAAGCACTTTTTCGGCGCAGCGGCGTTTCCACACACCGTGTGGATCATACTTTCTCGGCGAGGTGTCGCAGAAGCATTCGTCTGTACCGTCGTCGCAGTCGCTCCTTCCATCACACACATGAACAGTGGGCAGCATGCAGAAGTTTGTCAGGTGCGTTTTAGTGACTGAACACTGAAATCCTGGAACTCCTGGTCTGCGAGGGTTAAGCAAACCTTAGTCTTTGCGAAGAAAACGCCGGTGATTCAAATTTCAATTTTTATAGCTGGAAAAAGCGACAGTTGGAACGTTTCAAAAAACTATTTGCGCTTAGGCCTAAAGACGCTTTATAATGTAATTTCAGAAGATCATTCAAAATGAAGTTGTGTAAAGTATAGCAAAGGGATAACGTGCATGTGGCCAAAATTTTGCAGTGGTTGCTATGAAAGCTGTGGTGTCAACATTACCTTGCGGCTCTTTGCTGAAAATGGTAAAAGTGCCAAGCTATTGCTACTTAATTCGAAGCTTCAACTCATATATCTAACGACAATAACAAAATGCTTATTTGTAAAATAATTTTAGCTTGCTTCTTTGCCATTATTGACACTTGTCAGTCAGACTTCATTTACGTCATATTGAGGAGTGCGAGTCGGGAGTTGGAAATTTTCGGAGTAGGAAAACTTTTGAAGGCAAGAGTCGGAAATGGATTCGAACTTTTTACCTCCAACTCTGCAACCCTGGTTGCGAGTACCTGATACCGAAGGCAACATTTTTCACCACATCATTGTTTCATCATCAAAGGTGAGTAGGAAAGAGCAAAAGCACAGCTTTTCTTGAACAACTGCTCGGCACACGTGCCAGGTAGGGATCATACTTGTATTTCCATTCGTCGGATTTGTCCAAGATGCAGTCGACGACGTTATTGCAAAAATGAACTCGAAGCCTGCACATCGGGAAAGGTTTCTTGCTGACGCACTGGAAAGTGTGCCCGCAGTTGCACTCATCAGTACCTGCCAAAGCATTTGCCAGTACTTTCAAAGAGCATCGCCGAAGACGCACAACTTCAAAAGTGCTTGCAACAGCAACAAAAAGTTTGAGTCACTCGGTCACTACATCAGTTAATAATGCCAGTCGTGCGACGGTGAAAGTATCCGCTTCCGAAAATCTAATTGATTGTGAAACTTCGACTGCTGCGAAGAAGGGTCGAGAACGCGCTGGTGCTCAGGCACCAACCCTGATGTACTTGGACGCCTCACCGCGTAAACAAATTAAAGCGTCTTTTTGATAGAGTTTATAAATAAAGCTTTTCCAGCGAAACATTGTTTTGCATCTTGTACATCGCTGCATAAAGGACAATTGACGTAACACGGTACAAGCATCATACAGCAAACCTTCCTACTGTGTATAGGAGATCAAGGTAAGATTTAGCCAGCGTGTATAGTATAATTGTATAAACAAAGCACATCGTTTTGACAACGATTTGCAGAACGCATTTATGTTCCAATCTACTGCAGTTTGGTTTTGTGAACTTCACTACCGTTTGTTTCTGTTGATCAGACAACAAGGTAAGTTGAGTACTGGGCCAATGTTATACATTTCAACAGTGACATAAAACGCTTCAAAAGGTTTTGCTTCAGCAAAAACGAATCGTTTGCTCAGGGGTCTCCAAACGTTCTTTAGATCAGGGAGGGGGGAACCTGCGGCCCGCGGAACAAATGCGGTCTGCGTGAACATTTGATAAGCCAGCATCAGAATTTTCGTTGCCCAAGTTAGAGTGCAACATCGCCTCAAAACGAAGCTCCATGATAAGCAGGTACTTATACAATAAGCCAAGAGAAGCCACTCACCCCCATAGTTACATAAAGGTAGAATGTTAGGATAAAATCCATTTCTTTTGCTGCCCGCCAGCGATAATGCACAATTCATGCGGCCCGTGATAGTATATATAGGTTCCCCACCCCTGGCTTAGATAAATAACTTCATAGCAAATAATTTATAGCAAACCAATCAAACGCATCAGCTGAAATGAACAAAAATCACCGCCGAAGGATCTGTCCTCAATATTCCAACTCTTCAGTTGTTGCAAAAGCAAGAGCTGCACATCACTTACCAAAGTAGCAATCTACCTCGTGGTTGCAAACATGTCGCTCGGGAATGTAACACCACCGTGGCCTGTGGTTCACCAGTCGTCCACAGCGTCTGCCCTTCATCATACCGTGGCTGGCTTGATCGTAAATGATTTCATCGCTACCATCGCTGCAACAAACCGAAGGGGATTTTTCTAAGAACGTCAAGTAACTGGTCTCAACCAAGGAGACTGAGTTGAATCCATTCATAAACGTTTTAAACTAGGAAATCGATTTCACGCAACGCTACGTATCCTCACTCCTGAAATCTTATTCAATGTCGTTACGTTGCCTTAGTTCCAAGTCACAGGGAGCAAAAAACAAACGATGAATTATTGTGAATAAAGCGTCATCGGGAGGTTTTTGACGCGAACAGCGAAATATTATTTTATTCTATTTTTTTTCATGCAGCAAGAAACTGAATGGGGTTTCGGTGAACGTTCAGCTACAAGACTTGGTGCAAGCAACGAAAACGGTGGATGGCGTGTCACTTCGCTACCGATCAAAGAAGTAATAACTTGTTTTGGCAACAAAACCTATTGTAAAACTGCAAAAATACCTAATCAGACTGTTATCGGAGGATGAATAGAGTTCAATAACTTGAACTGCAAAAGTTAATTTCACAATAAAAATGTTTTCTGCACCCGAGTTCACTGTAGTTTTGTTTAATTGTATGGAATGAAAAAAAAACTGATACGAGGCTGATATTTCCAGGCAGCAATATTGGCAGCAGCAATATTTAATAGCTTCCGGTAACTTCGCGGTCGCTGATCATAATATTCTTCAAAATCTGAAACGTCATTCTCTCAAAACATAGCGCGCGTAAGAGAAATAGTATAGATGCGAAATCGATGACAGAATTCTTAATGACTAACATTGTGCATTGAGGCTGACATTCGATTAAGATGAAACTGCTGATATACCGTGTCGGATTAGTAAATCAACCATCTGCCTATATGTGCACCTTGTTTCTAATCGGGTAAACACAATTATGCAAAGGATCGTTTTCCTTATAAAAAACTGTTTTTCTCATAATTTTTTCCTTATGAACGTGATGCGTGACCGCTGCCGGATCCAAGGAATGTTTCTTTTTCACCGCAGCACGTGAGGCATGCAGCAACGCTCGGTCTGTGAATCACATTCACGCGAAAATCTGCGCAATTGGCGGCATTCTAAAAGGCAGGACGTGTTCGGTCTCAAACAAACGGTAGATAACCGTACTTCATGACTGCGGGGAATTGTTTGAAGTGTACGTGTCCAACGTAACGACCTCCAGGGCGGACTGTGAGAAACCTGCGCAAAGAAAGGCGTGCCCGGCATAGCTGTTCACCTTCAGTCATTTACTGTAGCTTTAGCGTCAGCACGGACTGCCTAGGGCGATCCGGCTACGTGCGTCTCGGCATTTTGTAACGCGCTCGAAGTAAAACGTTTCTTGTTTTTGTTTGCTATCCACATTGGCTGCTGTTTTCATTTCACTCTGCGGATGTCATTTTGTTCCCAGGTTCGCTCAAACATGTGTTGTTACATGCCGCCCGAGAAAAAGACAGCAGCTTATGTTTGGCCGAACCACATCGAACAAGTACAGTATAACCCCGCAAAAAAACGTCAAGACAATAGAATTTGCAAGCTTTCTTGATAGCTTCTGGACGAGAACTAAACGGTTTCCACCAATTTCAATTAAAAATCTTTTCTGCAATAGCATCAACTACCAAACTGCTAAATTCACAACGTTCCAGTTACTTGCCATGCGTGGAGAAGTTTCGCTGAAACTGATGGCCGTTGCGATAAACAAAAGTCTGTCTCTTGGTTATTATTTTTCTCTTCCTCGTGAACCTTTTGCAAAATAATGATCCACCAGGTGCCTTATTTTTTGATGTTTTTCAAAATTGCTCAAGAAGTCCAAAAATCTCTTTATTGCGCTTTCGACGGACCAACCTGCAGTCCGACTGCCCGTCGCAGAACTTCGTCCGGGTCGTGCATCCGGTTCCGTCGTTGCAAACGAAGCGTGAGGTTGATCTCACGTTGCACGTTTGATTAGAAGAATTCACTGTCAAAAGAACAAATATAACAAACCGTTGTGCAAAATTTGCAACTTTTCCCGTCAATCCAGACGCTACCCTCAACTATTGTTTGTTTCCATGCTGTCATGAAAGTTCAGAGACCATTCAAACGTTTGTGAAAATTAAGCACAGGCCAACGTTTTAGGTTCGTTACGCCCTTTTCACGCCACTATAGAAGCCGGCATGAGACACCCTTGTCAAGTTATTTAGAAGCTTTCGGAACTTTCTTGTGACCGCTCATAGATTTTGGATATGACCGCACATTTAGTTTCAATGCTACTTTCAATACTCGTTATACTCCCAATAATTTCCAGTGAAACAATAGGTTAAAGTACCAAAAGTATATTAAACAAAAGGAAATAAAAAAAAACAGTCGATACACAAGAAACGTTTATATCAGACTATTTTAAACCACGTTTAACGCTGCAGCGCTAAGATTTCTTTTTCAGGGATGTACAACGCGCAAAAGCGTATCGCATGAGGATTTCACAGCTGTCTCGAAGTGTCAGAAATTTTAGCAGTCTTTGCTAAATGTTAAACGTGAAAGGGCATGCAATAAAACAAAACCGCAAAAAACAAGTAATGCCGAGAATTCAGATGTTCCGGGAAAAAGTGTTTCCATTTTCAGCGTAAATTCACTGAATGAAACACACAGCGTTTGATCTCAAAGCTCGACGACTGCGCTTATATTCCCAGAAACGTGGCAGTCACGTAGCATTGAATGATTAGATTTAGATCACTACCGCAAGCGGCGATACAAAGACCAACGGTGGCTGACGCTAGAAATCAATAAAGGAGAAGAGCCAAGGCCAACGTCTGCCGTTCGCCAGTTGCTTTTCTAAGTTTTTATCTGCAGGAAGGAGAATTTTTGATGAAGTCTCGGTTGTATGTTCACATAAAAAACTGTTGTCTTGGGCAGCAGTGCAGCAACATTGATAAATGTGTTGCCTGCAAATTTCCATTTTTCTTCAAAAGAAACAGCTGGCTTTTCCTGAACTTATCCCAGTACCTAAAAAGGACTTTGCCACCTTTCCTTTTTTGTACAGACAGGAATGTAATGTAAAAAACAGCAAGGCAATAACCAATTATTTAAATCCAAATATGTTGGACATTATCACACTGTTTACCTTAGTTTATCATGCAAGAGCAGGCTGTGATGAGGATTTTAAGCTTGCGCAGTTGTAATGGTACATTAGTTATTGAAAGGAATTGTCACACATGTATTTCCAACAGGAAGACTTTTTTATTACACAGAGAATACAACATCAAAACACCAAATCTTCTAAGAGATGAACAATTTGTGAACGCTGGCCAGTGCTATCCAATACACACCGAATGGTCATTTACGTAATGTTGCGGCCTACAAGCCTTCTTTGTTGAGGAGAACCGTTTACGCATAATGACTCTGTAACCGTTATGCCCTTGCCGCATACCATTTAGCTGCAACTACGGCAGCACTTGGCTGTTTTGTTTTGCGAACAAGTGGCTGCAATTTGACACTTCCGTTTACGTGCAGTATTCCATCTGATGACTGGAACCGTTGGCTAATGGTGCGCTTGTGGAGCGCGAGGCATCTTGCTGTTCATGTACGCCTGTCGAAGTTCAGTAGCCAATTTGAAAATGAAGTCTCTTCGTGAAATTTTCTCGTTCGTTCGCATTTTGTACAAAACGAAAGCATTGCTACAAGCCAAATCCAAGATGTTGTTGAAAACAACAACTGGCCACCGTCGGGTACCAGCTTTCACCGAGTACAGCCGAGCCACCTGGTCGGCACTGTCCACACTGCATTTAGTTTGGTTATAATAAAACACAGTTTCTGGCTTTCTTAAAAATCGCTGCAGAAACACTCGCTGACAATGTACGGAACTGAGGATGTATACATTCGTTTCAGGCTTGCATTGGTAAGCAGTCAGAGCTTCACAGTCACCATTTTTGAAAAGCTTGCTTGAATAAAGCTGCTGAATGGATTTTGCAGGTGGTGGAAGCTCTCTCCTAGCCTTATCCGCCGTGCCAACAATGCTAGTTTGTTTTTTTTTCAGCTCGTTTACCAATTCCAAAGATGTGAAGAAGTTATCTGTAGTCACATTTTTTCCGTTTCTCAAATATGGTTCCATTAGTTGTAAAACAACTCTATCAGACTATCTTTGGGAAGGCGGACACAGTTCATCTTTTCCGAGATAAAGCAGAGCATTTACAACGTACTTTGTCTCAACATCGGCCGCCAACCACAATTTGATTCCGAATTTGTCTGGCTTGCTTGTAATATACTGAGTAAATCTACAACGAACTTTTGTTGGAAACAATTGCTCATCTACAGTGATATTGGCGTCAGGTTTGGAACAAGCTATGCTATTAGAAATGAAAGTAGTCTAAACCTCTGATATCAATGCAAATTTGTCAGTTTGAAGGCGAACTGATCTGATAGAGCGCAAGTCGAATCGCAAAAATCTAATAATTTCTCAAAAACGGTGTCTAGACATTGTTGAAAAAACGAAATGCTCGACTCTATCCCAGAACATTTCAGCATAAACATTCCTACCATCATATACACACCACGACCATAGAGCAATGCAATAAATGCCTGCAGCTCAATCAAGGAACCTCCCCAGAAGTCATTTTTCAAAACTTTTCCATCTTCTGTTTCTGTACTCTTCTGGATATAAAAGAGCATCTTCTTATCAACCAATAATAGAAAGGCACTGAGTGGAGAGTCTACCATCAGTTTTGCACAAAGAGTTAGGCCAGGTTGCTGTCAAGACATTTGGAATAGATCGCCTTCGTACCTCGTTAGAGACGAAATCGATTAGACTCCATTTTGTTTCATCATTAGCAGTTTCTTCCTGCACGTCGACATCAGCGCTGATTACTGGCGCAGGTTTAGAAAACATGTCCTCTGATCCGCTCTCCTCTCAACACGTTCATCTTTTGACATCAATAACAGGCTACTAAAGGTTCTTCACATTCTACCTCACCACGGCTCTCATCATCTGAAACATCTTCATTTATTGTGGTCATCAGTGCAATTGCTTCTTGAGCTGAAAACCGTTTTGGTCTCATCGACATGATGACTATATATGCTGGTACATACGTCTTGCGCACTAACTGTCCACAAATGGAGCAATCTTCATTTTAAAATCAATGTAAACTTCCAACAGGAAGTGAAAAGCGAGGATGTGAAGCTAAATTAGGTGAGGTGCGAGTAAAGTGTCAAATGGACACCTGTTAGTCGTATGCACAGCTGTTAGTCCAGGTGTGAAAACTCTCCGTCGCAGGTACGTGGCTTTGAAGAGAAAGTCCGAACGTTGAAAAGTGAGCAAGGGCCAAAATGACCTTTTCTGGCGGTTCGGGGCAACGGTGACCGTAAAACATTCATTAATGAAAATTTTTCTTTGAAATTTTAAGGTTTTGTGTTTGAACAATACTTGGGAAAAGTCACGGAGTTTCAGCGCGCTAGCGTTTGTACAAACAATTTTATTTAAATTCAAAAATTAAAAATGATCAAAATGACCCACTCGGCGGTTCTTGTGTTAACGATATTTGTATTTATATAATTGAATAGGTATCCTCAACACAAACGCTTGAATTCTTGCACTGCGTGAATATTTGGTAACACCATTCCTATGAATTTAACATGGTTTGTCCCACAGCACTTCCCACGTTATACGCTCAAATTCGATGCTTAGCCCAAGCGATTTCCAAAGCAGTAAAAAATTAAATGAATAAATGGATGATGGGCATGGTGGCTCACCCGTAGCGTGAGACTCGGTTTTGCCAGAAATCACGTGGAGACATATCATACTCGTATAAACGTTGCTTAGGAAACGCTGTATAAACGTTGCTCAGTATTGACGGACAGCTTTATTTATTTACCAATTACTATTTGACGGATGAGAAACACATGTGAGAAAACGCTTCCATTCAAACTTATTTATGTGGCTGAAACATATTTCAAATTTAAACTGGTTTCGTTGCCATAGCTGATGCGTATCGTCCCGAACGCTCATTGGAGCACGCAGTTTCTCATTACATCTTAAAGCACAATCATGTCGATTTCAAGAACTGATATTTTTTACAGCCTACGGTAAAATTCTCCGTTTGTGACGAAACTTTCCCATCATACACGGGAATGACGAACTATTTATTCTCCACCAAAGTTGCGACAGATAGAATAGTGTACATACGTTTATATATGTCTTGTAAATGCAAAATCATATATAATTTAATCATCTGAGTGAGACAAACTGAATTATTCATTTGGGATACATGCGCAGAGAAACGAACCAGGACATTTGTTGAAAGGCTTGGGTTCGTGTTGCTGTAGATAACCACGTTCGTTCAGAAACGTTGACACAAAACGACGAAACATTGCTTCGAAAAACCCAGGTTGACAAAAGGAAACATAAATTCGATCAAAACTGATAGTAAACTGAGAAAAGTACTCAAAATGCAAGGACTTGAATATTTTCAAGTTTACGACGCATACAGAAATAATTTAACCATCATTTAAAAAGAATCCTAAGCTCCAGGTTTGCTATAAGCTTTTGCGCAATCAGCCGAATGGGCTCCGCATTCATCGGTGGCGATGATTCGAACTTGTACACATCTATAATGAAGTAACTAGTTTCCACGAAGGTGGGGGTTTGAATGCATCAGCAAATTTTTTCGTTGTTTTTAAAGGAAGGCGTATGTTACGTGCGTGACGTAAATAAAAAGTTTGAAAAAAGCCTGGAAATAATCACCAATATAATAAAACAAGACAAAACACGATCTTCTATCCAACTAAACTTGTAAGGTCAAAGAGGTGAAGAGCTTTTTCCGCTGTGTTTGGAAACGTTGCGGTGTTTCCTTTCATTCCAACGAGGACTTACTGTTCCAAGAAGCAAAGAGGGGTAAAACAAATGTTCGGAAAATAGTTTTTCAGAAACTCTGGTTGAAAGGTTTGAACCAATAGTTAATTACGCATGTGTCTACACTGGAAAGTTTGCGCACGTTGGCAGAAGCTTCGGGAGATATTTTTTGAACGCCAACGATTTATTTTTTGTGCCAACGATTGAAAAAATGCAGAGGATTTTTCATATCCAGAAAAATATTTTACCATGAAAAAATCTGCTCATGTTTGTCTTTCAAAGTAACCGCAAGTAGTATATTGCGTTAACCATTCCCACCATTTCTGCAGGTGACGTCAGGGTTTGCTACAGGTGACGTCAGCATTTTTCAGTGACGTATCATCCGGTTACGTCATGACCGCCATTTTGTCATCAGTGGGAACGTCAGCATTGATTTATCATTTTATACGTCATACCCGATGACATCACAAACGATAGGCATTTAGTCATCAGTGGTGACGTCATATCATGTGACATCAAAATAGACGTCATTTTGTCGGGTTCTGTTTTTAGTCACAATGATCGTCACAAGGGACGTCATTTTCTTATGACGGTTGATATTTTTAACATTGATGGTTAAGCAGGTGCAAACGGATCAAATTGAGGTAATTTATAGTTAATTTAATATGTTTTTAATTAAAAATCAAACTTAATGAAATCATTTCTTATCGACAATTTAAAACTAAATTATGTGTTTCACAGACGACTCGAAACCAACAATTGTTTAAACTGTTATAATTTTTTTAAAACTAATTGATAATGACGTCAGCAATGACTGCAGCACGGATGTGAGTCTTGCCCGGGCGTGCCTGGAGTCGCTGCTGCTATTGCGTCACGCGCTGCTGACGTCAGCTGCAGCTGTTCGCTTTCACTCTCGCTAGAACTGTTCAGTAGACAAGCCTGATGCAAGGCTTCTTGATACTAGTATAAACCACAGTTCAGATATGTTTAGATAGATGTATGTTGCGTTGGTTTATTCAATCACCAGCACATCTTTATGCGATTTAACGCTGCAGTGCCAAGATTTCAGTCAAGAACTGGTCAACAAAATGCTGGATCATCTACTTGCCGCATCCGAAAAAACATTTGAATTGCTGAAACGGAAATATGAACCTCTAATGGATCAATTAGAAGCATATGTGTGTAAACAAGCAGCGTTGGAAAGAGTGAAACCAGAAGATCATCCCTTGTTTAGTTACGTTACGAGGCTCGTCGCTCACATAAAATCTCTTCCGACAATTGGATTCAACAGCGGAAATTACGACGTCAACCAGATTCGTTCTCATTCGGTCAAATTACTGATGCAAAAAGGTGAAAAAATCATTGTCACCGAAAGTGGAAACAAATTTCTTTGTTTGTCCACCTCAAGTTTGAACTTTCTGGACATTTGTTCCTATTTATCACCGGGCACGTCTCTGGCAGCATATGTAAAAATGTTTGGCTGCAAGCTACAAAAGTTTTTCTTTCCATACGGCTGCATGACCAATCCAAAGAAATTGAAAGAAACTCAACTTCCACCAGCTCAAGCATTTTACAACGATTTGAAATGCAAGGAAATCAGCGACGAAGAATATCAACTGTTGCGATCGGAAATCCCGAGCGGCATGTGCGCAAAGCTTCGCACCGTGGCAGCAAGCAACAATAGAGATCACCCGACGGGATCACTCTATTATTGCTTGTTCGCGCCACGTACATATATTTTTGCTCTTCGCGCACATCCCGTTCGTGTTGAATCATACAATTAACGCAACACCACCGCAGGTTGCAACACAACTATGCCAGCGAGTGAGTAGCATGTTAAGCTTTGAAAAACTTGTATTTCATTCGTAGCACAGTTAAATCAGTTGGTGTCAGTAATCCCTTGATAGTGGTATGCGGCTTGTGCGGTCATCGCGAGTGAACCGCTGCTTACGCACCAATGATACCACAGAGCCAGTGAACAGCACGTAAACAGCTTTGTGTCGAAACTAACACCATATGAAAAGCAATTTTGAATTAAAAACAAACTTTTTGTATTTGACACGATTGGAAGGAGCAAGGCATGAAGTCAATGTTGGATTTTTTACGATACTACAACACTCGTTTTTGGAAGCTGTTGAGAAACACGTCGACGTCTACGAAAAGATGAACCTTGATGCTTTCAATAATGCCATTTCTTCACCGGGATTGACAATGATAAACTTATTCAACACTATGCCTCGAGGAGATCTTTTCACCACACCTTCAAAAAGCAACAGTGATATCGTAGACGTCATCAAAGATAATCTTGTAGGCGGGCCGAGCATCATTTTCCAACGTCACGTAGTAGTGGAGGTCAAAATAAGAGAGTATCGGTTCAAAGACGATGCAAAATGTGATTGGCTACGACGCCAACAGTCTTTACTTGTACTGTTTATCTTTGGAAATGCCCACAGGGTTTCCTATTCGACGAAAGGCACAAGACAATTTTTACCCGGTAAAAACATTTTCCATCAGTCAAGTCGCGATGGAATGGCTCGAATACGAAACGTTGAAAAGAGGCATCAACATCAAACATCAGCCCTTTTCGCATGTTCGAGTGGATGGATTCGCTCTAGAGACGCAAACCGTTTTTCAATTTCACGGTAAGTTGAACAAAACTAGATCGTTTAAACAATTGCAAAAATATTTAATTTAACTTTTCTGTTTAGCTTGCTACTTTCACGGATGTACGAAATGCAGAAAATCAGACTTCAACGATCGACTCAAAAAGTCCATGGATGAACTTTTAAAGGACACTCAAGACACCACCGACTATTTGAAACAACTAGGTTATCATGCGATTGAAATGTGGGAATGTACCTGGGTGGATCTTCAAACAACAGACCCAGACGTTCAACAATTTTACGCCAATCGACCGCGTATAAATTGCACAAAAATGACGGAAATGGAAATTATTGACGGCGTACGCGCTGGCGAACTCTTTGGCATGGTAGAATGTTCGCTGCATGTGCCTGAGCATTTGAAAGACTATTTTTCTGAAATGACACCCATTTTTTAAAATGTCGATGTTGATATTGGTCTTGAAGAAGTTTCGGGTGTCATGAAAGAATTTGCAGTGGAACGAGAGTTGCTGAAAAAAACAAGACGAAACTTGATTGGGAGCTATTTTACTGAAAAAATATTACTCGTAACCCCTCTTTTGCAGTGGTATTTAGAAAAGGGTTTGGTAGTCACAAAGGTTTTTCAAGTCACTGAATACACTCCCTCTCGTTGCTTTGAACGTTTTGCACACGAAATTAGCGACGCAAGATGATGCGGTGACGAAAATCCAGACAAGGAACCGTTTGCTAAAATTTAAAAAAAATTGAAGGAAACTCTGCGTTTGGACGAACGTCGACGCGTGTCGAAAAGTTTCGCAACGTAAAATATGTTGAGAAAGAAAAAGTTTGCAAAGAAATTAACGATTCTTTGTTCACTCAACTCATAGACTTGGGCAATGAATTTTACGAAGTGCAAAAAGCAAAACGCGTCGTGAATTTTGATTTGCCTGTGCAAATTGGTTTCTTTGTGTTCAGTTATGCCAAACTGCAAATGCTCAAGTTTTATTACGATTGCATTGACAAGCTTGTTTCGCGCAAAGATTACTGCTACGCGGCAATGGACACTGATTCAGCATACTTGGGCATTAGCGCATCACGATTGCACAACGTTGTTCGACCGGAAAAATTGCAAGAATTTAATAAAGAGTACGAGCAGTGGTTTGTCAACGAAGCTTGCGATTCGCACAAAAATGATTTTATTCAAACGTGTGCAAACGGTGATGCGTGGGTGCCTGTTTGTGAAAAGTGCACAGAATCAAAAAAGTATCATACGCGAACACCTGGTCCTTTTAAAGTTGAGTGGGAGGGACAAAGCATTGTCGCTCTCTGCAGTAAAACATATTACTGTTCTGCAGTGGTGAAAGTAGAATAATTTTCTTACCGGAACGATCCAGTATTTGTCAATACTCTCCCAAAATTTTAGCCATAAATGTAAATAAGCAATCAAGAGCAGGTCTACTTTTGGCCCACCCTGTATCGTACATTTTAAAAATACATAAAACGTACGGTACATTCTGAAAACCACCATCTCAAAATCAACCAAAAAGCGTTAGGCTATAGGCTACTTACGGCAACTTGCACTATCTCCGAAAGTGGTTCAGGCAATGCAACTTGAGTTGTCTAAATTTAACACCTCATACTATAGCCTACTTGTTAATACTGTATTTGCAATCTACATACCCTAAACTAGCAAACCTGATACAAATACTTTACATCGTTTGCAGGGCCCTAGGCTGTTTTAAAGAGGGCTCTTGTGAAAGATTTGCGACTGATGTCATACAAATTAGTACTACACACAGGACCGGATTTAACTGATGCGAGGCCCTAGGCTAATCCACTTGTGAGGACCCTTCACCCATTGTTGCGAGGAAAAAAATGGAAAAGCGTCAACCAATTTGCGAAAATCGGAAAATTACGCTCTGAAAGTACGGTCATTAAAAAGTTCTCAATCATTGCTGAAGTGCCCACGATCACTGCGTTTGTTGCTGCCTTCGACGCAAAAGCGTTAAATTGCACGGAATTGTTAGAATCCCACTTGGCTGGCGGGAACAGGATTATTAACTGCCACAGGCAAACCAACAAAAATGGCCACAGTTGAAATATTTGACACAACACATGGTCTACGCTTTTTATAAGAATCACATCTGTGTTTTCTTACCTGTGTAAAAAAAAAGAAAAAACAAACACACTGCACCTATATATTATGCGTGGCGGGATAAAGACTTTAAAGCACAACATGAGGACCACGTTGCAACTCGCTTACCACGGCTGTAAAAATCTGACACACACGAGCAAAACACCTCACGTAAAACGCACCCAAATGGTTGTAACTGTTAGGTTCACGATTCACGTAACTTCACTCCCCAGGTGAAATAAGCAAGGGATAAAAATATGTGATTGATTCCTTGCTCATTACACCTGTGGAGTGAAGTTACTTGAACGCCGATTTGCGCAAGTTTGAAACATCGCAAAAAGAAAGCATAGCCCAATCGGCTGATTCCTCTAAACCAGGGGTCTCCAAACTTTTTTGTTCGAGGGCCACATAAGCTGTTACTCAACAGTCCGAGGGCCACATAAGCTGTTACTCAACATTCCGAGGGCCGGACATCTTACAAAATGTGATTGTTTCAGGAAATGTTTCTGCCAAATCAACAAATTTTC
>Ga0210059_1001524_pt1 | contig 35069 bp, 26 predicted proteins | sample Ectturendosymbi2_FD_188042 | JGI IMG/M metagenome (GOLD analysis project Ga0210059, IMG submission 188042) | Ecteinascidia turbinata endosymbiont from Florida, USA - Sample 2 (SPAdes) (version 2) | ecosystem: Host-associated > Tunicates > Ascidians > Unclassified | place: Key West, Florida... | reverse complement strand
AGAACCTGCCACACGAAAGAAAAATATGGGCGTTAGCAGGCCCGCAATGAGGCGCCCCCGGAAAGTTTTAAAAGAATGTTTAGTTGGTAGGTACAACAACTTTGTCGTCCCACGAAAATATCAGCCGGTCGCGGCCATGAACGCTAATGTATAAGAGGTTGCTAATACTTGGCAAGCAAGGGCAAGTTTGAAGGTTTGACCTTTCAGTCAAATGTTAGCATGACCGATTTTTTATTACTGCAGCCATTTGTCTTGCGTTTGCAAAATCAAACTGAAATGTAAAGAGGATCATGTTACCAGGCAACGGCCACAGAGTGAATTTTGTGACCACGCACGGCTTGTCTTGATATCTTTCCCTAAACTCCTCGAACTCAATCTGTTCTGCTTCTATCCGCTGAACCAACGAAAGCAAATGCCGCTCTGCACCCAGCGCCGTAGCTTTCATTGGCATGCAATGCATATACTTCACCTCGGTGCAGTTCTGCTTCAAGGTGCTGTACTTGCGTCCCCAGTGCCTCTCACGCTCATCCTAATAAAAGCGAAAAGCAGCAAAAGAATTTTGAAGTCGATCTGCTGTCTTACAACAGATTAGAATGTGAGCTTCCGGAGATGAACCAGTAGCGTCCTTGGCTGTTGAAGCTTCGATCTGCTTTGAGCTCCCAACGCAAACATCATGAGTGTGCAAATGGCGTCGTTTTGTGTACAGTGGAAGAACTTCTCAAAATGGCCATGGTACGCACATGCTGTAGTGACCAGGTCCTCGTAATTTCGCTCGGTGCCGCGGTGAGCGCTGCGGTTTGTTAACTTTTGTCTTGCGTTGCTAGTTCTTTGTCAATGTAAAGTTCCCCTGAACCTTCAGACTTTAACGAGAGTTTGCTGTTCGATTATGACCTCTTGCTTGTAACACGCTTGCGCTACAGCAGTAACACGCATAACCACCCGAATAGCTACGGGGTTTCGAAAAAGCTTTAGGAATATTTGCAGAAAATGATAAATCTACATTCATTCCCAGAATCCTGCCTTTTCTTGAATGGGAACGCACGTGTTGTACCGGATATGCGGGGTAGGGTTTGACGCGCTCTACAGCAAACAACTTCAGAAACTTCACGCTCTGTCAATTTCCAAACGAATTAACAGTGTGAAACATTTAAGCAATGTGCATATCTATTTTCTGATTTGCAAAAGTGTGTCTTTCTGAACACACACAATCGCAAAAAGCATTGGTCGTGCAGCGAGAGAACTCGCGGTAAATAATAACTTAGTCGTAGGTGAACGGCCGGAATAGAAAAAAAAACTTGAAAATGTTTTAAAATGAGACGGCCATATTTTTCAGCCTCTTGTTCAACAATCATTTAACGCCCACTCTTCGTTTTACACGAAACAGTTTGTGTGTGAAAAATTAAGGGCCTCTGTAATTTTAAACGTTCATCTCATCATAAAATCGTTTGCCTCTCAGCCGATTGGAAAAAATAATGAGTTTGAGCGTTGATTTAAAAATGCACATATCAGCCGTTCATGCGAGGGTGAAACAGTTTTTTTTGTACACTAGCACCGAACATTACCTTCTATGACAACTCAAGCACAACATTCAATCAGCGCGTGACATAGTTTAGTAGAAATATTTTGCTTGGATTTTGTAAACAAACCAAGAATGTTAATAAAACGTACGTCTGTCCAACTCTCTCAAGTGAAAACGTTGCTTTTTCGTGGCTGCTGAACAAAAACAACAAAAAAGATATTGGTAAAACCTAGCCTTGTTGTCTCTACATCTGCACTACAGTATCGGCAGCAGGCATGAAGAAAACGTCACCCATTCTCACCATTCCCTCCCAAAAATTCTCATGAAAAAATAAGCTGGCAAAACCTGTCAAAGCGCTGGATGTCGTAGTGAATGCAGCCCAGCAAACGACACAATGTCATCACTTAAGTTTGCCTTTCAAACATTTGCCATTAAATCAAGCGCCAAAGTTACAGATTGACACTGTGCTGGCGGCAGTTTCCTGACGGCTGATTAGTGATGTCGCTATAACAGCTTGAGCTCTCACGGGCACTTCTGGATTTCATGGGCACTTTCTGGATTTAGGGCAAAAAAGCTCAAACCTTCGACACAGCATCGAAAAATCTAATGAAATTGTTCAAAGAACAAAGGATTGCAAATGAAAAGCACCATTTATTGCGAAAATCTTTTTTTCGAATTCCTCCTTGCCTTCTCTGACGTGCACCGAACTCCACGGAGCAAAACATTGAATGTATCGTTACTTTCCAAGGAAAATGCTTTGAAATAGTGCGGTTTGTTTGAGTTAAAACTAAAAAATCTTTCATAACATGCTATGAAATGTTGCCTCAGACTTATGCACATCCATTATCTTCCCGAAACGTCTCTGGCTAACCCTGGTGCAGGGGAGATAAATATCACCGTGCCCGGACCTACGAGTTTATCCTGCTACACTAACATTTCCAACTAAGAAACTCGATATGATACAGAGAGGCAATTTCAAATGGCAATGCTTTTTTCTGTAGCGTTTGGCTACTGTGAGTGATGGGTTGCAACTTGCTACTGGAGAAAATCGATCGACATTTCGATACGCACTTAAAAGTGGTAAAGATTTTTCTGCCATGTAATTCATTTTGCACACTTTCGTGATTTACATTTCAATAGTTCTCTTCAGCCAGCCGTTTATGCGTTTACATGCACGTATAAAGGGTCTCATTGAGGATAGTGGATGTAACCATAGAGCAAAGACGAGTTTAAATCTTTATAGTTTCAATCATTTTAGTGTTGCAACTTGCTTAAAAACGTAACAAACATGAAGCTGCCAACGTTTGCACCCAGCGCGTGCGCTTTCTGTCGCCGATGTTCGAATGACAGATCGCCGGTCGAAAGCCCTTCACTGCAGAGCACTTCAACTGGAACCAATATGTTTTACTCGAAACTGACCTTGCAATTGCCCGGCGCAATAACCGCGGCGGGCATCGATTGCCAGCATGTGAGAGTGCCATGGACGCGTTGCGGCACAACATACCGTAATAAAGCAATTGGTCGGCAATATGACAAAAATTTGGCCTTTTAATGAGTCTCGCATTATTGAAGCGACGCGTCTACCTGTCGCTTCGCTAGCAAAGCTGCCGGCAGTTGAATAGCTGTTCTTCGCAAACAGAGCTGCTGTACTTTGTAACAACACACGCTGTACAGGACGACTATAGTAAAAACACGAACTTTGACCTTGGTAAGATGAAACTATAAAACACTTCAGCTTCCGATAAAGCAACTTCATTAATCAGCGTTTACAAGACAAAGTGGCAGTCGCTACCGATTGCGCTTAATTAAAACCAAACAGTCTTATCCCGACACCAACCAAATTCGTTTGCACATTGACGGTATACATTGCTCAGGCAACAGAAGGCTTGTATGCATGGACGCCACCAACGGAGATGCCGTGGTGCAAAGTTGGGTCAATCACAGTTGAATGTAATTAGTTGCACACTTTCTTGAAATTGCAATTCAGACTATTTGCTCTTGTGTAATTTGCAAAAAAATGACCTTATTACAATTACATTTTGCCTCCAACAACTTCGCGGAGTTCGAGCAAATGCATAAACAAAACTACTGCAGATTTACACTTGCAGTGTGACTCGCTGCAACTCTGTTCGCAGGGTATATGCACATTGCACAGAGCTTGTCAGACGCACAGTGCGATGATAGAATGATCATGCACGGTAGCCAGATGAACCGTTTGAACAGCGAAGACCACCTGCGATGCTCTTACATGGCGCATTGGTTCGTCAATTATTGCATGAGTCAGTGTCCAGTGAGAATGCTTTGCGATAACGGGAAAATCACAGAAATCTTGCATGGAGCAAGATAGCTCTCGCAGCGTGGTGCCGCACTCACTAAAGAAACACAAACGTGGATAGCTTTAAAAGAGGCAACACCTGGCTGCAATATCCACATCGCTGCTGTGTAAAAGTAACTACTATATTGTAGGCAAAGTTAAGACAAAGCAAAGACGTATTTTAAAATCGGTGTGCTACGCGTCATGCGCAGAAAGTTCAGGTGATTAGTTTCAACAGAAGTGACGCAGTCGGATCAACCAACAATTTTTTTACACAGGAAATCGATTTCACGTGACTCTAGACAACCTCAGTACAGGAAATCTACAAGCAACTGCTTACAGGCGAAATCATGAATAAGTACAGTAAAGGAAGGAAAACTAAGCAAACTTGAGACAAGAACGAACAATCACAATACAAACTGTGGCAAGCAAAAACTGAAAAACAAGCCGTTCTCGTATAATTGGTTTCAATAAAACTGAAAAGTTGTATCTGACGCCTATTACAGAGCAACAAATCACAGTTAGCAACATCACAGGTATCAGCAAAGCGGGCTTGACTCAACGCAGCAACGTAAAGTGGTTAGTGGAAGTGGCAAGCGAGACCTGAAACGCGGTTTTGAGGTCACAAGGTTTGCAGACAACGCTTGATCTCGTCTTGGGGTGAAGCCAGCAGAACTATCTAAGATTGCTAAAAACCGTGAGGTGTTTCGAGTCTTCCTAGGGCTGCTGCCCGACCCTCCTCAAAGGAGAGCGGGTATGAAAATGTATAAATAAGGATTTTAAATTGCAAAGGTTGGAAAAAGAGGCACAAAAATTGGTAAATAACAAACGAGATGTCTGGCAAGAAAGGAGACTACAGAATTGGGCGAAGTGGAAAAGCAAAATATACAAATGAACACCGCATGTTGACAAAATAGGGAAACAAGAATTATTTCACACGAGTGAGGATCAATTTTTATTTGTACGTTTAGTTTGTTAAAACATTTATCTTCACATGTATCCAGAGAGTAAAAAGTGGGTTGTTCTTTTGTAAAAGTGTAGCAGTCATGAAGAGATGGTTTCTTCAGAATGCCATGAAACACTGATTACAGCCGCGACAAGGTCATGTGCTAACTGTCATCTTTATCGCCTGGTTTGTTCCAAGTACCTTGGTGCGCTGACCGTCTGTTGGAAGATTTGTTCTATATTTGACAAACAAACTGTTGATTGCATATTACACAAGCCACAACATAAATCACATGGTTTACACATGTTAGCTTTTGATTCTGCAGGTAAGTTTTGTCTTTTGTCTGGATATGTGCAAGTTGCAACGGCTGGGAGCATGGATTGGTTCAGTTTTCCATGAACCACAAAGTGCACATTTCTAGCAAGACATTGATGAATCTTCAGGTTTTTTTGTCTTATTTTAGAGCAAGGTGTTTGTAATTGGTTAGTTTTTGTCTAAGTGTGGTAGTTTTTTTTAGGTGATCATTGCTTTTATAGATAAGCTATTTTCTTTCCTTGACAGAGTAAGCAGTTGGGGAAATGATGTAGTCCAAACATGTAGATCATCTTTCTTGTCACATTTCAGGGAACCCAGTCTTTCTGCCAACTTTGATACCATCACGTCATTTGTTATGTCCAAGGAAAAGACATGGATTTTTTTGTATTAAGTCATGTTTGTCAATGAAACAGAGTAGTGATGATTACCAGGTATAATTGTGTTTTTTTGTAGTATGGAATTGCTCGCCATATTGGATGATAACGTTGTTAAAGCAAACTGTGTTCAGTTCAGCAATGATTTTGCAATCCTTGATGTTGAAGATGTAATACTTCTCCACGAACAGCCCAGCCGAAACCTTTAGTCATAAAGTCTCTGCACAAGACTGGGTAAAGTGCTTTCACATTTTCCGGTACGATGCATAACGCGGGCTTTTGGTTTTCAGTTCCTGGGATTTTTGTCTGGCGGTCTTTTCAGCGGAACAGATCTCCAACGTGTTGACGGCAATCTTGACAAAAATCGTCTGATCCGATTTTGCACACGTTTGCACAAATAATTTTTAGGCTAAATTCTAAAAATGAAGCAATGCATGACGTGTTGAGGTTCCAGCAAATTGTAACAAGTGTACCGGTATCTTTGGACATCAACGCAGAACCGCCGCCAGAAAGTATTCAATAGGGGGGCTTTACGTTTGTTCAGGGGGGGCTTGACATTCTAAAATTTGAGAAAAACTTCACCGATTTATATGCTTCATAATTCAATTTGGGGGGCTAAGTTCCCAAAAGCCCCCCTTTGGCGACGGGACTGCATCAACGTTCAACAAACACATCGGGGTTAACTTGCGTCTCTTGGAAAGTAAGTAAGTCTCAAGCCGGTGTATTGCATCGAAAAATTTTGCTGATGCATCGTTGACCTTGCGGTACGAGTCATCCTTTCATTGCATTTCACTTGGATGTAGCAGCAGTTGACCTCACTAACTGTACTCATCGCATGGAGTCGATCAGTTGAATGACAGATCTTCTCTATATTCTCTGATTTTATCAAGATGAGAGTTGCATCTAACTACCAGCACATCAATTCTTTCAAACTACTGTGTTTCTTTGATCATTATAGCGTTGTAATCCTCGTAATTAAGAATAGCAATTTCCCCGCCCTTATCGGGTCGGCAAATCACCATTTTCCTCTCTTCTGTTAGTTTACTTAAAATTTCTCTTTGTTCTTTCGGTAAATTGTTCTTAGTTCGGTAGGCGTCCATCACCAAACGTTTCAGGTCCATTAAGTTTGTAAAAACGATGGTCACGAATGCGCTGGTTTCGTCCTCAACTACATCCCTAATAGATCAAGAAATTTTGGGGATTTTCATTATTTTTGGCAGCACAAAGGCTACACCATTCCTTTCTCCAAGCACTGCACGCTATTTTGTTCATCTAACATGCTGTTGTGGCACTGAGCCCTTCCGTGTTCTCAACTGACTTACTCCAATTAGATGTGGGGGCAAGTCTTGATCGTTTTCACAGTAGAGCTTTGCCGTGATCATCCAGTTCAGCCGAAAATCTGTTCAAAATCGTTTTAGAGTTTCTGCCAACGCACCTCGCATTTGCGGAATCTAGGACGTCTTCTGTAGCGTTGAGTATCTATTGCATTTTCCGGCGTCTCTTTTCATCGCCGTGTTCAGTTAGGCCCTGTGGTTCAAAATAACAGGGCTGCTTATTACGTATCCACTTGAACTTTTTTATAAACCTTGATTTGGTCTTGTAATGTTCACCTAAAATGGCGCATCTTTCACTGTTATTCAAGCATTTTCGCGCTTATTTGTCTCCTTTAACAATCTCCTCCAGTTTAAACAAATCGCCTGGTAGATTTCTGCTTTGTCATTCGATCAACAACAAGTCAAAGTAATCCAGCCGGTTAGATGGAATAATATGTTTTCTCTCTTACACCTTGTAGGGAAGGTAAGCTTCATTCTGGCTTCAGCACATTTCACACATTTCAGGAAAGTCGAGCTAGCCGGGATTCGAACTCCAGATCGACGACAATTAAATGTTATGCTGCAAGTTTTCAAAGAACCAGCCGACACAGAAAGTTGTTGCACTTGGTCCATGCTTTGCAGGGATTTTTAACTGCTTTGGATTGAAGCAGGCGTTTCATTTTCATGAGGAGATAAATTTCAAGTTAGATAGGTCAGTGTTAGGTACGGTAAAGCAACTTCGGTTGTGTATATAATTATTCAATCATTAGTAATTCCAACAGAAGCACTTATGAAATTACAGCTTATTGCAGAAATTCTAGCATTTTGAAATGGATGATAAAAAAAACGGCTTGAAACCACATTTGGATCATTTTCTGTACTGTTGTCCACGCTTTTTAAAACACTAACCATTACTGAGGCTGGCTGCAACGAGTGTTCAAACAACTTCATTATTTCAAGTAAAGCAACTTGATTTACACATTTGACATGCAGTATCTGCATGCATTGTTTTCCTTGTTTTATTCCATTAGAAAAACTGTATAAATGTTATATATAGTTATTTCTGTAATTACAATTTTAAAGACTAATTGCAATAATGATATGTTTTTTTCAGTAGAGAGTAATTGTAGGGCAATTGAACATTTTGAAGGAATAATTGTAGTTGAACTGAAATACGATGGTTGATCCAACTCTGCTGCGGTTTCACCTCCATACTTTTCAGTTTGTGCCTGCCATTATGTGTTTACTGGTTTATTAGAAGACAGTTGCAGCCACAGCCGTAGAGCAGTGGTCTTCAACCTTTTTTGTACAATCGCACCCCTACAGGAATTTTGCTTGAAAATCGCCCCCAACCTATATTTTTTGCGTTGTCTGAAAATATCATTTTGTTTTGAATATAATTCAGCACTAATATAAACGGGCAATCTAATTAGCACAAAGCAAAACGAATAAGCAAAACGAATGCAAATGCATTTGTAGAATAAATGTAATTCATTTCCAAAAAACAGCTGGTTCCAATTAATGCGAACCTTGCGATGGTGTTTATCTGCAACTTTTTAAAAGTCGGTCGCAAGTTGGTCATTAAGGCTTCTGGCGTTTCCACAGGTCTTGTTCGTGTCAAGGCGATTGCGGTATTTATTACGCGTACGCAGTTCTTGGCAGAAACTTTGCTCAGGGAAAAAAATTGTGCGAAACGGTAGTAATAACAGCTTCACTTTTTCGCAAACTTCTGGAAAACGCTCACCGCACTAGATCCAAAATACTGACCATCCGTGTGAATGAAATATAACACGGACTTCATCGTCGCTTTGGTGGTCGATGAGGCGTCCCTTGGTGGTGGAATCGTATTCGCTTGGGCTAGTTAGTTGGCGAAAAGGTATTTCGCTCAATACTTTTCTAAGCACTGTAACTTCCGGCCTGATGTCCACAACAGAATGACTTCTTAGCAAACCTCAAACAAAAAGTGCCGAAAAGGGTTCGTTTGGACTCCTTAGTTTAGCCAAGACGGAGTATTCGGGCTCACTCGCCGGTCTAAGTTTATCCTTTCCTGGCCTTTTGTTCTGTTATACTCTGTCATAAGTCAGATGAACACAGCACAGTTATATCCACAGCAAAACACTCAAACTGACTAAAAAGCACAATAAGCACGTTTGACAACTTAAGGCTAACTGTAATTAGTTTTACTATTAATTGCTACGTAGATCGTCTCGCAACAGCCATATTTCCAGTATTTTTACAACAGAGCAAACTTTGATACATTGATTTACTCAAGGTACTAACCAAAGAGTATAAAACACATGATAACGGACTGTGATATTTTTTGCCTGCGAAACAATGGTTTGGCAATGCTCTACCGTAGGCCATGAACAGTTGTTTCAAGGCAATTTTGCCAATGATGACACGTACGTTCACAACGAAATTTAAGAAGTTTTCCTCTTGAAAATATAGAATTTGGCCAATTGGATATATTCCGATAGATATATCAATTTTGAACGCTTTCAACCAATATCAGTATAATAAAACTAATCAATGAATACGATACGAGAAACGTCCAAACCCCGTGTGCAGATGTATACAGGCTGGCAAATGTTATTGTTTGATGTTCTTGTTGTGACGTTGGGCATGCCACGACTGGGTTAACCAACCTGGCGAACTACTCAGTGCAACAGTTTCTCTACATTTTTATCTTATTTTTAACATCAGACTCAACAAAATACTTGCATATTTACAATCTTCGTGAAAACCGCAATGCTTAACACCCAACAAGTGGCAATCTCAGTGGTCTTGGATGGTTGGTGCAGTGAATTAAGCGTTACACACAGTGGCGTAACTGACGGGGGACAGAGGTGCGAACTGCCCCTCTGCCATGTTGAATCTAAAAACTGGGAACTCACTTAGCATATATGTCAGAATTTAGTATCATTGGTTTTCAGTAGGTTGTTGTTTTTTGCATTTTTCGGAGTGTTTTCCGGTGATTACGGGTTTTTGTATGCTACATCCGGATTCACTATCATTTCTCAACTTTTTCCTGAGTGTTAGCTAACGGTCCCCTTTTCAGATAAATTTCCCCCCTGGTTCAAACCTATAGTTACGCCACTGGTTACGATGAACGATCTTAATTTGATTGTTACGTCACCAGTCCGATATCATGTTTTTATAATCTCTGTTGCGAACCGGGGAGTCGAAAGTGCATCAAATGCTTTGATTCCAAATTAACTAATATCGTTTTTTTTAATCAATTCAAAATTTTAGTATGTTTTAACCTGCAGAAATCGCCCCCTGGAAACTGAAATCGTCCCCCAAATCTCATAAGTCACAAAATCTCCCCCACAAAGCATAAAATCTACCCCTGGGGGGTGATTTCGCCCACGTTGAAAAGCACTGCCGTAGAGGGAGGATCAAAAGTTTGCGAAGAATTGAGAAGTTGTTAAGGTTGGATGTCAGATATTTTTAAAAGATCGTACACTGAAAGCACCGTTGTTATATAGTCTTTCACCAAGGCTTTACATGAGTTTTAGATGTGGTCATTTATATTTACTCCTCGAACACATTCGGGCAAACACTACACAAAAGCAAAGAAATTCAATTTTCCCGGGAATACGTTTCTTCTCCAACGACCGCAAGTATGAAATTTGTTCCCATGGTATGCTGCTTGCCTCTTTTATTGCGAAGATGCCGTTCACGGGTCGACGTATCTAGTTGAATCAAAGGGTACGCAAGCAAGATTGACATTTGCAAAAAATAACTGTTGCTTGAATTTAATGTCGCGTTTGTCAGTCGTTGGTCGTTCTATCATTGTCGTTGTCAGGATATGTTTTTGTTGGCCGCACACACTCAAAAGTCTTAAAGGCTTTGCGTTGTTTGTTAGGTTATACGCTTGTATAGAAACCTCGCAACAGCTCGCAATCGATACGCATTATGAGAAAACAATGCAATGTTTTATCACAAAGAAGCACAAAAGCCAACAAGTTTCAAATAAACAGACTTCCAGACTGGTCTTGTATTTCTGTCGTACACTGGGTAAATGCCATTACAATTATTTAGTAAAATATTAACTCATCAGTGCATGCTCAACCGTTCCACAAACACACAGCTCAATTTATCATGAACTCTTATAAAAACAAAATGTTTACTTGGCAAAATTTAAGGCACTACTTTCAGATACCAACCGTCAACTATTCGTAACGACTTCGCAACAAACTAAATGTTGCTTGTGAAATGATTGTAATTTGTTGTTGCACTGTTTTTTTGGGCAAAATGATTGCAACTTGCTGTTGTAAAATGTTTTTGAAAATTTCGAAGGGGGCTGGCGGGGAGAATTGAAGTAGGTGAACTGCGAGCAGGAGGAACTGTTTGCTGTCTGTGGTTGGACAACGTAAGGTCGATTTTTAATAGAAAAGCTAAGGGGCAACAACGAAAATTGTATCTTGTTTGTAGAAGGCCCAAGCTGCGGTGAACAACTTCCCGTTTTTCTAAAGTTTTCAAAAACACTGTACTGTTTCGATTCCGGCGGATGTGTGCAAAAGGTAGAAAATTAACAACGCACAAATAACAAGACAGGAATTTTTACAAAAGCAGCTGTTCGTCTTGAGCGAAATACCCTTTATAGCATATGGTTCCCGAATAAGCCGTTGTTGGAAATGCGATTTCCAGAATAAAGATAGTCAGAAATTCGCCACAGGAAACAATCGTAAATGAGCGCAGCTTTCAAACCATTCATCCGACAGAACCTACTTTTGTTTTTAGAAAACTTCCATGAGCTCATTGTCAGGTATTGATTTTCCGTGAAAAGGACCAAATGTACGAGACTGGGGGCCAACAAACCAACTACCAATGAGATGTTTCTATTCCTGGTATACGCATTGCTTGCTGTCGCCTACCTTTTAGACGCAAACTTGCGATGATGCTTACATCCAGAAATGAAAGAAATGTGCAAAACGCGATGGTAGTTATTTATAAAGAACGCAAAGGGAGGTTTTCTTGCAAAACGGTTTATCCGGTTATAGCGATCATTGCTGTGATGATCAAGTAGCAGTAAATCACAAAAACGGCCGCCGCGATGTTGAATTCAGCTTTGCTCTTCCTCAAACAAGCAACATCTGCAAACAACGCGGGCAACGATTCGAGAGAACACGCTTGCCGTGTCTTGACACTGACATGTTGTTTCCCGCTGCCGACCCTGCGCTTCGAGGAAAACCTAAATTAATGTCAAGAAAGAAGCACTTAGTCGCTCAGCTGACGCGGGGCAAGTCGCTGTTTTGAATTCAGTCGAAATCAGTAAATCGATTAATGCTGGAGGATACTTGAAGCAACGCGGAGTACTGAAAGCTCTCTCATGTTCCAATGTCTGTCCTATCTGAGTGACAAGTTCAACCGACTCGTCGATCACACTGTCCTGGTTGTTAGTGAGTTGCGCTAGCATCAAACAGAAGAGAAGCTGCAATTCACACTGCTTCCTGCGAATTTTGGCAGAAAAACAGAAATGTTCAAAGTCTTCCAATTATTCTTTTACGTAGGGCACGAAACCCAAAAAGGCCACTGATCCGACGTAAACATAACCTTTCCAACTTCTAAGAACTGTTGCAGGCTAAGTTCTTGAACATCAAGTGAATGCTGGCGCATAATGTTGGAGAAGACGCAGCATTTTTTTCCGGCCGCTGCAAATTACTAGTACTGTACAAAGCGAAAACCAGCGGCACATTTCACAACCTGATTCTTCTCCTTCGCCAAATATGTTTCACCACAGTTACTATGTTGGGGTTCGGTTCCTAGCAACATAAGCTTACCTAATATGCTACTAGACACCAAAATTCCTTTACGCGTATGTCGCTAAGCCTGCGGGTGAAGTAGGTTTAACGCTAATGACCCAGTAGCGTGCTGGCCAAGGTGGTTTTAGACCTTTCACCTTCCAAAAGCCTAAGAGCTAAATTTTAATTTAATTTAATTTATTTGTTTGTGAGCAGACACGAAGTCCATAGTATGAACACACACACTCTGCAGAACGCATGTTGATAAAAACAGACAAAACAGAACGTAGTACAAGCCATTGAAGCCGGTGGAATTTGATTAAAACAGTGAGGTTCTTTGCTTGGCGATTTCAAAACTCTATGCAGACATAGGCGTAGCCAGGGGGGCCAAAGGGGTCATGGTCCCCCCCAAATTTTTAGAAAATATAGTCGTTTAGTGCTTTGAGAAGCGTTTTATAAACAAAATAGGGTTAATCGCCTACAATCAAACATTTTGCGGCTCCCAACAATTTTTTGGCCCCTCCCAGATTTTTGGGATGGCTACGCCACTCCATGCAGATTGGAGTATACTGTATCGCTAGCCTGCTTCTGTTCTGAACAGCGGATTTGAATCCACTTGAAAGTTTCCATATCAGCTTCTACCCAATGAAAAACTTTAGGAAAAGGATCTAGGGCAGCAATCTGCAGCGTTCAAATTAAGTAATGTTCACATTCACACGTCAGAGAAGTGTCCACGTTTTGGGTATCATGTGATAAGTAAGATATAAAGAAGCTTCAAATCTGATTTTCCGAACCCGTGTAAGCTCAACCGCGATCACATCCGGGAAAGCATAGAAGAACTAAGAAGATAATTTTGAATTTTATCAACCTGCAAGTTTACAGGGAATCACAGACCATTGCCCTAATTTTCGCAGTCTTGAGAAGAGATGACATCTTGAATTCAATTTGCGTGTTTATGCATATTACCTGTTTCAACAAAACGAACCATAGTGTAGCGTTACTCCACACCTGTCCGCATTTTCAGCTTGTAATTTACCTTCACTTACCAAAGGTGAAGTAACAACGCTTCTACTACCCGGATCAGTGGAGATCTGCATCACATGATTCCTGCATGGCAGCCCGTTTGCCCCAGGTGAAAAAATTGTTATATTATTATAATCACTCCAACATTTTTTATTCTTGATCAAAATTCAAAAAATAATTTTTTACCTCGTACATGAAAAAGATATTTTTGAAAAAAATGGTTTCAATTGACATAACCTTCGAAACCGAAAAAAAAAGTTTTCCAAAAAAAAATTTTTTTGTAAAAAACTATTTTCTGATTTTCCGAGAAAAAAAGTCATGGCAAATATTTTTCTTTACCGCGACCAACTTTACTGATGAATTGTTTTCTATTGAAATTGCGAATGCGAATAAACCGTGTTGTAAATTCATATCTGTCATTTTTGTTTTTTACGACAGTTTTTCATCTAACAAATTATTGTTATGCTTGTTTCTTCTATGGTAAGTTGCTTTGCATTCTCTCAAAGAAGAGTAATGTCTTTTATAATATTCTACTAAACTCACCAATCAAGTATTGGAAAATAGGAAAGAAACTTTCTGTTACTCATGTTAGAGTTATCCAGCGTTACCACTGATATATTTGCAGTTCAACTAAAACCTACGAACAACCATCATTCTGACGCAAACTAAAAACTCTAAAGAACTGTACATGATCTGCTACAAGCTTTATTGCAAACATTTTGATGACCTTTCGTAACGCTTGCGGTCTAGAATTCCACGTTTCCCGATGACATCTATCCAATGAATCTATCCTAATCTAAATGCAGGTGTGTAATGAAAATGCAACCTAGGAAAATTTACGATTCCTGACAGGCATTTTGTAATTTCCATTTACCGTAATAATAACCATGATTTAAAATCGACTTCAACAAAGATTAGTACAAAAGACAGTAGACTTCGTTGTGAGGATGTAAAGCAGCATCGTAGAAGAAACGAGGTTAACGATGATTTATTAGATAAAAAATTGTCGTGCAAAACAAACTTGCAACACCTGAATTTATAATTTGGTTTATTCGCTAAATTCGACAGGAAATATTTGTTGGCGGAGATGAAAAAACAAAAAAGTTCCTAATGAAATTTGTTTTTGGAGAAAAAAAATTTTTCAAAGAGCTTGTCTTTAGAAATAACTTCTTCAAAAATAATAAATTGTTGTCTGAAAAAGTTTTTTATTTTAAAAAAATTAACGATATTTTGCGAAGAAGTTTTTTTGCCTTATTTTTAAATTTAACAAAATTTTTTGTGACGCAAGCCGGCCACTATACTTCTGTCACGTGACGTTCTTCATGTTTAGTTTTGCACTGGCACCTCACCCCCACCATCAAAATTATTCCAGAGCTTCCGACGCTCCTTAAACCCCAAACCGCAAGATGGAAATTGTTAAATAAATGGATTTGCTTTACGCTTTTTTGGACGCCCGACAAATCTCAGACAAAATCTGTTTTTAACTAAAAGTATTCTGTTTGCGCTGCAGCTTATTGTTGTGCAGATGCTCTTATCTCTGTACTTTTGACACGTAAAACACTTCGCGTGCGTGGTTTTAGTTTTCACCAGTGCAGACCAAATATATTCTAGTTTTTCAAAGAGACACACATATGTTTTTTACCACAAAACTATGCAATTTTGCGAAAAGGTGGCAAATCGGATGAAAATATTAGTTCTTTTTCTACTTTAAATTAACATATAGCAAGCATGTTAAAACCAGAAACGTTTATCAAAGTTTATAACAGGAGTTCTTGCTCATGTCGCGCAAAGTTTAATATGAAGTAAAAATTACTTCATGATCTCAAAATCACCAGGAAAGTTTCCATTGGAAAAAAATTCAAGTCTGACCCACAAAAATCTTCCCGGATGGCTCAGTCCATTTACTGACCCCCATTTTTAACACCTCGTTTCATTATTTTACTCCTGCAATATAAAATTGACATTTCTCAACTTTCTTTCCTTGCCCAAAGTCGTATATGCGTATTATAAAGCTTTCCACGAGGAACATGGGCAGGCCAAAGTGGCCAAATCTGTTTCAAAAAACGGACCAAAGTCATCGATCAAAAATACACACACCTTGTTGACCCCACTTGACGTGCCCTGAAGTGGTTTGCTAAAATGCCGAGAAAAAATCAAAGGCCATATAGGCCTATTGAAAAATTGCTTGAAGATATAGGCGATCCAAAGCTTTAGTTAAATTTAGCGTAGTCAAAAACTTTACTGCGACACAGGCCTTGCTTGGTTGTAATGAAACGAAACTAAATCCCCTAAACAAATTTCCTTAATCCTGAACTTCTTTTGAAATTCGGCCTCGCCGCACGCTTACTATAGTTCAACATTGACTTGACAGTCGACAAGCTTGCCACAAAAGCGCCTCATCAATCACAGCGAGACCTCGACTAAACAAACCTCGCCGGCAACAGTCGCAGATATCTTCGTATTTGCTTAGCACAAGGGCAGCAGAGATAGTTATCGAGAATACGATTGCCTTCCAAGTCTGACAGCGACTGTTGCTGACGCATGTTGGGATCTTTCTGACGGGAGCGCTTTCGCGTCGTATCACAAATAGCTTTTGTTGCAAGACAATCGGAGATGATGATAGCTTTGTGTGCTATCCAGTCAGCAAAAGAACAAAGGCAAGCTGCGAGCGCAAGAAAAGTTCAAATAACAAACCAGTGGCTTGATTCTCAAGCCTGGTCCCAAACACCAGCGTGTCTCAAATTTCCGTCGCATTTAACTTTCTTCGGAGTCAGTCGCTGATGTTTCATGCTACAGTCGGAAATCTTTTGTCGTTGCAGCGATAGAAAATTCCAAGGCGGCCTAGGGCAAGATTCAATCAAAGTCAACAAACTGGAAAACTGTTTTCATCTATTCCAGGAAAGTCAACAAAGCAAAGTCACGAGTTTTCAGCAATCGATCCTGTTCAGTACCACTTTTTTCACTAAAGTGTTGGTACTTTTTGCAGTTTTTCATCAAATACCAAGAAAAAAAGCGATCAAGTTCTTTTTATACAAAACCACAATAATCAAAGACGGTTGCAATCTAGTTTTTATATCAGTGCTGAAGAACTACATATACTGTTGTATTTTCAAGCAGAATTTACTTTTGTACATCGCGGACAAGTTCGAGTAAAGTGCAAAAATGTAGATGATATGTAGTTTGTGGGATCGCTTGATGATTCATGATTTTTGCACGAATTACTCAATTTCCTGCTCTGTTGACGTTAATTACCTCAGCAGAAATATTCAAGTAAGTTCACGCTCTACATTTTTTGCCTCACAATGATACAGAGCGTCTGGTGCCATGAAAGTGCCACACAATATTTATTCTAGCTTTCAACAATTTTCTCTTTATTGTTTAAAACCGAAAAATATCTTGCACCCGGCAACCGCTGTGTCCGCTCGCTTTGCAGCGCGTTGTGCCTGCTGGGTAAAGTGCACTGGGCAGATCGCTGCGATACAAAATTCCAGCCAGTGATCTCGGCAGCATCGGTGGACGAGTTGTTGATAACATCTGTTGAACAGGTTTAAAGTCGAATATCGTTGAAAAATCAATACATCAGATGTTTTGCGCCACATAAGCTTATATAAACACAAGAGGCCTTCTGCGAATGATTCGTGCGATTGTCTCGCCACTGTGTATGAGATCCACAACGATTTGGTCTCACTGCACATGAAATACAAAACAAATCGGGATCACGACTGTTTCAAAATTTATCATACACCTCAGTTTGACCAATCATAAGAAGGTAACTTCTTTTTGCAAAAACAAAAAACAAGGGCTTGCGCTAAAGTAAAAAGAAGGAAAAACTTAAAATCACTTGCGATTCCCTTCAGAAAATGGGCAAGTATTCGCAGAGAACCGTGGTCCAGCGATGGGGTTGTGGCAGTTAAGCAACCTATAACGCACTTGCAGATAGTGAATATTCAGCCGTCTTTCCGAATTCGGTTCTACGATGCTTTGTTGATGTACCTGGTGTGGTTGTTACCAATACAAAACAAAAGACGGTCAAACAATTGAAAGACTTGGTGAAACAGTCAATTCGCACACCCCACCTTGGTGTTATTTTGTTGCGAAATGAAGGAACGACGACAAAAATTTTCTGATATCTTCCAAAAGTATGTATAGCTGATACTCTGAGTTTTATAACACGCGGAGAAAGGGGTGCTGGACTAGAGGTAAACAATGCATCGTTTGTCAAAGTTGTTTCACTTTCTATGCAGATGTAGTATTTTCAACTTGAAAGAAGGAAAGTGGACAATTACACACGAACTTGAAAGCATTTCAAATTGAGCGATTTTTTTCAATATTTAGAAGATTTTAATCAAATCGTAAAAATTTCTCTTCCTTCGGCCTAGGCTTTTAGATGAACTTGACGTCCTGGGCCAAACCCATTGTCCAGCATCATCGAACACACTAACATAAAAAGAGTAACTGTATCAATGTGAGCAGGGTAGACAGTTTGAAATCAGAAGCTGACAACAAATCAGGCTGCATTTGTTGTGAAAACCTTTATGGCCATTGACGGGAAGTTTGACAACATAATCCATACTTCCGTAACGAATTTCTACTTGAAAACAATATCTACAGCTTAATGCAGTGCTCCGCATCCGTTTTTCGCATTCGGCACACTCACAACTTTTTCATAATTTTAAAGGGCACACAGCAACTAAGAATGCAACTGAAATTATATCCAGGTTCCTGTTACACATGAGTACACCCAGTATGGTCTCACGCCATGCCAGTGTGCTGCACCACACCAGCTGCGTAGCGTTGGCGTAATGTAAGAAGGTGCAACACTAAGCAATGTTTAGTGACAAAGAAGCTATTTCTTCCAACTTCCTGCGCCAATAAGATTCATTTGTCAATTTCCGAAGTCTTTAAACTTGTCCAGTTATGAAGATATATGTCAGAAACATCTGTAAAAATTATTGCGGTAACTTTTTCGAATTAATTTAATTTTTTTGAAATTTCAAAATGAATCATTTCGTTTCCCATATTTTAAAAATGACTATTCGAAGAACACATGAAATACGGTTTTCAATCCAAACTCTTGTCACGAAACTTATTATATACACAAAAATTGTTAATGTTGTTACAGACAGCGAATCAAAAAATGAAAGTTTCGCCAATGGTTTTAAATTTATTTGCACTGAACCAGTGTGGTTCGTTGTCATTTTTTTCCGAATATCCCAGTTCTTTAAAACAAATATTATAGGACCAAACAACTTACCAGTCAAGCGTTTTACACTCTAGTTTCATTTATAAGTTTCAGTTATTTTATTTAAAGAAACCCATGATAAGCAACATCTGGCATGTCTTGCAGGAGTGTAAGGAGGGTAGCTGGCGTCCGGGGCATGAAACAAATTTGGTTCCCACATGTTCTGACCTAAAGGTCTTTCGACGCAAATGTACTGTAATTGCAGAAAGTATTTGCGACTTTATTGGGACTTTTCGGCGCCCTCCAGTAGTTCAACGCCCGGGGCATTGTGCCCCCCTTGCCCCATCGTTACGCTCCTGCTCCAGTGGATCATAGTCTGTAACTCTTTCAATACTTAGGTATTTCAAGGCTTTCAACTGAAAATACAAAAACTCTTCTCAGCTGTAACGTCTAGTGCTCCAAATGGCTCATTTCAATTACGCTAGACTACAGTATAAGATTTGGTCAAAAATGTATTGTGTTTTTTTTATGTTCAGTCGACTCGTTTTCAAACCACACAAAAGGCGACGAGGAAAGGGCAAAATTTAGGTTGTTAAATTCTTGTCAGTTTATCAGCAATAACACATTTGGAATTTTTCCAAATTATGAAAATCAATTACGTGCTCAGCACCAAGTCGAAAGTTTGTTAACCATGGTCAGGCTATAAATCAATATTCTAGAAGTGCTTTTCTGCTGTTTGTCCGGCAAAGAGACTACTCTTGTATCCACACACGTTTTTCTGACTCATGACACACATTTTAAACAAATTGTCGCAAAGTGTCTACATAGATGGACGATCAACACAACTTTGTTAAAAGGTCATCACAATATCTCTGTACGTCGCATCGTATTTGACAATAACCCATTGGCTCGCAGGAAATGCGTCAGTAAATTCGTTTTGAGGCAATGCAACTTTAAATCTATTTTTTGCAGATGTGTTTGGTTTTGCTTCATGCTGCAAAAGAATTTAGAGCTATTGCGGATACATAGCATCTCATTTGTTGATTTTACGCCGGGAATAACGTTAAAGAAAAACCACTATATATTTCAAATATTCTGAATGAAAAGAGCTTGCTTCCAAGTCTGAAGTGTGGTCAAATTTAGATTGGCCTTGTTATTACGAATATCGTTCTTCACGAGTGAGTCGTTCGTAACAGGCTTCACTCCGTTATCATGTTTTTTTGTTTTCTTTATTATACTTTCTCGTACTGTATTTCCTGCTTAAGTGTTTTGGGCAAAGGTTTTTTGAATGGTTCAACGTTTGGCCACTAGAGATAATTTAACTTAAAACATTCAAAACTGCTGGTTAGTTTGCCAGCAGTTTTTGCTGTCTTTAAAACTTCTGCTCTTATCTTAAATTGGCGTTCTAGCAAAGTGATGGTGAAGCTAAAATGGTAAAAGAAATTTGTCTTACTCTTTTATTATGTCGTACTGTCAGTTGCTGTTTCTGCTAACTTGATGACTTGCTCGACAAAGATATTCATGTTGTTAGGTAACGTAACTTGAAAGACAAAGAATAATCAGGAAATTGTCTCGTTTTTCATTTTAACGAGAACACAATCTGGAAAAAATAACTTTGTAGGCCGCTTGCATTAAACACAAGAATTTTACAAGGCATTAACGTACATTTGAGTCGCAACAAAGATATTGGTGAATCAAAACAGCCAAAAAGTGGATAATTTGTCGTCGATTAAATGAAACAAACAATTGACGTATTGTGGCAACTGCGAAACGGGTATATCAGCTCTTAGTTTAATGGTGTACTAAAAGGGTAGCTCATGCAAATAATACCAAACCGTGAATAATGTTTTTGATGATAACAACCTTACAATGCTGACTTTATTTTTGGGCTTCATGAACGATAACCGGAGTCCAAAATGTGGCCTTTTCCAAGGAAATAGGGATATATTTTAGAAATGTGATGCATAAAACTTAAAAAATACGATATTTCAAGGCACTGTTAAAGTTGAATAATTATCTGATTCAGTTAAGTCTTATTAAGCTCCCAGTACGTTTCGTTTGGTTTAGCACAATAATGTCCAGATTTACGTACACGGTAATTCATGCAGAAACCAACCTAACGTTTCCCACTGAATTGATGGAATTGATTTTGTTGTCTGATGCTTGTTTATGACCTTGTGATTATAATTTTCATGGGAGGTTCTTATCGTTGTCTGACGTTAACTGTTTACATCTCATAAACTTTCAACATCCTTGAACTCGAGCACGTAAGACTCTGCTTTTTTCTATCGCTGGAAAACATCCTTCTCTTGACACCACTAACAATGCTCCTCACCTTCCAAAACCGGCATCGTCGCAACAAACCAAACTGCCTGTTTTAGGTTTCCGTTGGGTCCGTTTTAACAGCATTTAGTGGAAGTTGGAACGCCACTTGGTGATTGACTTGCCAACAACAACAACAAACTGGATCAAAAGTTTGGGTTTGTGCGCGTGTCGCAACGAGCCCGCATTCTTTTCCAGATTTTATTCATTTATTGAGAGTATGATCGAAGAAAGAATTCTTGGAAACAAACGGTGTGTCTTCGCTCAATGTATTTTTTATAAGTGCTGTGTGTCTTGTTTTAAATATTTTCATATTTTTGTAAATTTGTACGTCTTGTTTCAAACTGCATGGTGCAGTTGAAAGCGCTGCCCATAAAGCATCAGAAACACTCGCAAATGCTTGCTTTCACTGAATAGTAGAGAAACACAAAATGGTTCTTTTTTGCACGAAAAGAGTTTCCCCATGGCATTGCACCGCATGGAAAAAGCAGCAAAAGATAGAAATCCCACACAGCAAGACATTTGCGAGGCTGGCGAATCTAAATATTGGCCCCACCCACAGTGTGGCAACACAAGGGATGCTTTTAAATGTTGCGGTATCAAGTGACGAGGTATCAATCGCCGGAATGCTTCCTTAACGACCGCCCATAGTCAAGTAAAATTCAGTCAATTATAATAGTGAGTAACATGCAGTGGTGCATTTGGAAGAAACACCGTTTCCCATATTTTAAAGGATGTGAAAGTCTTTGCTTTAGGCTCCGGTAGCGCAGTATCACTGCTCTTTCTGTTTCTTTTTTGAAAAGCTCTCAGCAGAAAAATTACTTTTTAAAATTTGCAGCTACGGGAGGCTTATCTATTTCATCCAAGTTTTTTCGCATTTGCATCTGCTTGGCACTAGCAGTGAGCATTTGGCAAAAGAAAACTTGAATTTTCTTGACTGTTTTTTTCGATTTCTCAGCAAAAGTTTGAAACGTATTCATTGTACCAGTTCTTTCGGACAGAAGAATAAATTGGGCAGTAGCCTGCTTTGCGATGAGAACTATCTCTCTTGCAAAAAAAACAACATCAAGTTGAATTACTCTGAAGACGGAAATTGAAACCAGCAATCCGTAGAACATGTCTATCTTTGCACAATACCACTGAAAGCTTTTCGGCGCGGAGTGAACTATGGTTGAGAGCTTTTCTGGCAACAGACGTAGCTGCCATTAAGAGTTCCCCTTCATCGACTGTAAACTAACAAACTTTTGCACGAGCATTGATTGCTGGAAAAACACTTCTATTCAGCATTTGATGCGATGCTGCTAAAAGTGCTTTCACGTTAAAAACGGTAAGGTTTGCATTAGTTTTTATTTTGAAAGAAATTGCATGTTTGATTCAAATTTGAAAATGTTGCGTAAAGTGATTTACTGTAGAAATTTCATGCTCGCATCTTATCGTAGCATGCGAGGCACCAATAAACTCAAAGGATCTCAAGCAGAAAGTTGCAGCAAAAATATGAAAAATCTTCACAAAGGCACTTTTGTTTTTGGCAAAATGTAACAAAATTTGCAAAAAAAGATGCTTGAAAATGTTCCGGTGCATTGTTAAAACGAAACCTGTGAAGTCTTTTGCCCATAACCACCCTACATTTTCACTAAAGTTAGTTGCAGAAGCTTGGCAACTGACGCATCAAGCATGTGGTTTGAGGGAAGTGCAAAGCTGAAAGACATTTGTTGTTTGCAAAGATTGTTTTTGAAACAAAGTTGGCGACAAATCCAGGGTGCAATTGTCTGAACACCATTCACAGTCGCCCTCATGCGGACGCTCGCTAAACGACAACATCAAGTTGGAACGTCCATTGATTGACGCGGACTCAGCACATGTCTTTATCTACAGCACTTGCAGCGCTTGCACGTTAAGTGCGGTGGGTTGAGCTCAGCTGGAAACAGTTCGACTGATTTTACATTTTCACGCTCAGTCGCTTCAAAGCAAGTGCCGCTGATAATCGGCAATCACTGTCGTAAGTGACATTCAAAGCTTTTACAGATTAAACCGCTTGAGTGGCACTGATTGAAACGGTGATGAACAAATTGAACGGTTGTTGAAAAAACTAGAAACATTCGGAATAGATTCCACCAGCGGCGCTCGTGAAGTGCAGCCAGAGGCGAATTTTCATTTTCGGGGTCCAAGGCTATTTCAAATTGGGGGCCCTTCTATAAGGTTTGCGACGACTGATGTCATACAAATCAGCACTTACACGTGCTCGTTACATTCACTGAACAAATTGTTACAATTCCAAAACATATTACTTTATTCTGAATTCCTTCGATATAAGGAACAAAAGCAGTCACAATGAAACTAACGAAAAAGGCAGCGGTGAAGTTATCTGACCACACTCCCAATACTTATTTATTTTTATTGAGTGCCTCACTGGCCTCGGGTAATCTGAAAAATGGATTCAGGCGTTTTGTCCCACACATTTTACGTAACAATAACCAATTCCCAACGCCATAAAAAGAGAATGCTCATCGTCATTCACTTCAATTTTTCGCACTCATTTTTCTGGAGACATTTTGTTAACGGCATAGTAAAAAGTGCGTTGAACCAAAACAAAAATACAAATATAATTGCTTACAAATTTTCCTTATGCCCAAAATTTTGAACCCCCCGAAATCGGGGGCCCTAGGCTTAAGCCTTTTTACCCTAATGGTAAATCCGCGCCTGAGTGTAGCTTTGCTTGTCATGCTGCAAAATGATGCGCTTGAAACAAAGACAAAGATGTGATGTTGCTACACGATGATACTCAAAAATAGGGTCTCACCGTCAAGAGCTTTCCATTTTTGCGGTAAATACTGGTGAACCGCGTTCGCCGGTGCGATGGTGAGCGTACGAGTATGTGAGATGTGAGCGTTTTTTTTGTCCCACGTAACAACACGCAAGAGGATCACTTTGGTATTTGCGAAGACCGCTTTTTGAATGATGCCAGCGAAAAAAATCAAGGATCCGTTTTGTAAATATGTTGGCGAACTACAGTGTTAAAATGCAAGGACTGGTCAACCCCACTAACAAACTCAACTTCATTCATAACTCGACATTTCCTTCAACGATTTTTTCAGCATTTCCCTCAACGCAAAGTGAAAGGTGGGGAGCTGGTCAGATTAGGATACAGTTATTTAATGCGAAAAGCACACACTGGGGCAATGAGTGGTTGTTTTGTTCGTGTGCTTGCTTTAATGCTGCCATAGGCACATTCTTATGCTGATTGCGCTGATTCTAGCAGATCATCCTTTTAATAAGTTAACAAATCGATTTGTTTGTCTCCAGATATTTATTAGAACGGGTCCAAACGAAAATGACTGATGTCTCGAAAGACTTTATCAAATAAGAAACAAGGCAGCAGGCGTTGCACAACTTACTTGGTGCGACAACAAACGTGTGTTTCCGAACAGACGACCGTATACATTACAATGTATTGGTGATTAGATTATTTTAAATTTGATAATTACTAATGGAACATGTTTTCCCAAGTCTTTGGCAAACTTGACACTTTAATATTCATCACGATTTATATTTAACAAAAAGGCAAAGGTATTTTTCCTGTCTTCGCTGACCATTATTCGACATGGAAAGAGAAACGCACGTTAATAGGTTCAGGATGTCGGGGCAGCGAAGCACTGGCACTCGAAATCTAATTATGTTATTTCTAAAAAATTAACGTGAAACTACGTACAGTACACGCCGCCGCCTTTCATTTGCAACAGGGCAGTGGTCCACGGGTGTTTCGTCTTTCTTCATTTGGTCAAAACAACCACACGACGATTGGTGTATTGCAGTAAATTTTCCAACAACCAGGGGCAAAACCTGAACCCAGATCTCACTTCCCCTTCGCTGTCCAAGTCCCTCGCGGGAGGGCGGGGGGTTACTGGACAAGACGCCGCAGTAAGCGGTTGATGCCGGTGGCGGATGGTAGTCTTCCGCTGTTTCTTCGCGCGGCGCCGTCTTTATGAACCGCCAGAGCGTCGTGCAACCTGTCGATGAAGCTGACTGTATCGTTCTGGTTTGCAACAAGTGATTTTCTGCAATGTCTGTCAACGGTTCGACAAACCACGCGGCTGTCCGCCGCACTTTGGACATTTTCTAATATTAACAACTTCGCACAACGTTCTACGTGCTGATGTCCTGTCCGGAGCAAGTCAGCTGTTTGCACAACATTTTACACGGATTGGAAATGAGATGATATCTGAAGGAATGCAAGTCTGAATGGCTCGTTGTGAAATTATTATGAATCGATACTCCTGTTTAAACATTGCATGTAAGTTTTAATTTTTTTAAGTTTTAAAAAGTTTTAAGCCTCTGTAACGTAGTGTTTTTCTTCAATACTGTATCTGGTTTGCAACGTGCTCGTTTTAATCGCTTGCATGGTAACATTTCTTGCCGATTCTAAACACTTTGCGAAACCAAAAACTATCTGAGCCTTTTTCACTGCTAACAACTATTAGAAGAACGTACGTACTGTAACCGCAAAAAATCGTGACATCAACAACTGAAAGAACGATCGATTTTCTGAATATATTCGAAAAAATCCTACTTTTCTCGAGGCTTCAGTGCCGAGTATGAATCTTGGCTCATTTTGCTGGAGGTGTTGGAAGAAGAAGAAAGTTGCTGGTTTTTCGACTTCGGGGGTTTGGTGTGCTTTGACGACTGGATCGGAGGAAGAAGGGGGGGCAGGATGTCGTATTGGAGTTGATACCCTCCTTTCCGTTCAAGGATCACCGGTCTGTTTTTATCATCCGCTAGGGGACCGGCTAGACCCGAAATAGGTTGGGCGTAGAAGCCCGGACCGCTCAGGGGCTTTTGATGCTTGGGCCGAAAAAAATGTCCAGGTTTCATCTTTATTATGTCCCTCATTATCTGTGTAGAAATTGCAAAATGTTTCGTGAGGGATCGTTTACGGGATTGATGCAAACTTTCCGCCTTGATTTAACGATTTTCTGGATCACTTTACGCCAGGGGGTCCCAAACTGGGGTACATGTACCCCTAGGGGTTCATTTGTATATCTGAAGGGGTAAATTTATTGCGCATCCGCTACGAATTAACTTAGGGACGTAAGCATATATCTACTTTTACAGTTCTAAAAATATAAAAGTTATATTAAAGATTCAGTTAATTTTGTTATTTTAACCAGCCTTTTTGTCATAACAAATTTTAGGGGTACATGCGCATCTGTCGCAATGCTGAAGGGGTACATAGTCAGAGAAAGATGCGGAACCCGTGCTTTAAACTGAAAAAGCTTTTGTTCATTGTTGTAAAAATATGCAAGTCTTACGCAAACCTATATATTCTTTTTGTTTTTAAAAGATACGCTCTTATTATGTAATTTTTGAAACTTCTGAACCCCGTTTTGCAATTTAGTTTCAGTGGCAAGCAACGTCAGTGCAGACAAAATGGTAAAACACGATGCAGCACCAAAAAACGACAATAATGTTAGTGCCGCAATAATTGCAATGATTCAAAGGACAAACATAAAGCACGGAACAGGAAAACTTTTGAAAGAGCATTTATATGGAGTTCAACCAGGCGCCTGAGTGACTTATTTTTGAAAAATGTAGTATTTTTCTGACTTTCTGAAGTGTGTTTATTTTGCTAATTGGGGGGATTGGCCAATGACACTGATTTAACTGCAAGACAGATTTTGTTGCAGGCCTGAGCAGCTTAAAAGAGAGTGTTCGTTATGAAACTACTCAAATTTGTAAACTAGATGCCATTTTGTCTCGTTTAGAGGACGAAAGTTACATAAGATTCTCCCACTGCTAGAGCAATAAGGACGGTAATGATGGAAAACACAATCAGTCCAATCAGACAAATAGCAACCTAACATGCTGGTCGCGCATAAATAATACAAAGCTTCACCTCCAGCTACTGCAAGTGACATGGCCCTTTTGGTGTTTGTTTTCAGCAGTTTTTGTCTTGGGCATAAGCTTTGAATAGATCTCTGCTTCTGGAGTTACATTCTCAATCACCCACCAAGACAACACGCGCACGACGCTTGTCTGGACTTGAGATTTGACTCGGTCTTTCAACTTACGCCCTTCTTGTAATTTTTCCACCTCAGGTTTTGCATCCACCTCCTGAAGGTCTCTTCCTCCGACAGCATTCTCTCGCTGGCTTGCTTCACCATCGCCCGCATGCTGAAAGCGCCCATCGCCTCACCGCGCTTCGAATGGACTGAAAAAGAAAAAAAGATCTGCCACAGAAAACTGGCTGGCGCGGCTTCAATCCATCGATCCATGGCGGAGCGTATTTAAATCAAGGCGGATGTTAAAAATTTGGACGAATTCAAAAATTGACCATAAACGCACCTTCAGAACTGCTGACGTACAGGGAAAAGCAACTCGAGCAGTGGTTCTCAAGTTTTTTCTCCCTATAGGAAAGCCCCAGGCACTTTTATTTCTATCTGACTTTCTAAAGTGCTTGGTCATTCCCAAAAATAGCAGTGAAGATATTTTTCTTCTGCTGCAGAACAATGTCTCGGTAAAGAGTGAACAAAATCGTCCATCTATTAACCTCAAGAATAACGCCATTCTAACAAGATGATACTAAGCTTTTGAAATTTATGTTACTTTTTGAAAATGATCAGTAACGCTTTTACTGACAAAAAACAACAACTCCTCGCCATCCATCTCTACAATTTCAACAGCACTGTTACATCACAATACTGAAAAGGTCAGGAAAGTTCAGAAATGCAACCTAGTGCAGACTCGTTACTGTAGTTATTACACTGCTTGCTAGCTACTAGCTCGCAAGCTAGAAAGGTATTAGAATTGTTAGAAAAAGCAGATCTTGCAGAATACAAAAAATAAAACTTAAGAATATTTCTGTTTTCTCTCCAGCTCCTTCCTCGGGCAAACTTTCACCAAGATTTATAAACTCTTCCGTTATATGGTCAAACGGCTCCCGGTTGGGATACACAAGTCTAGAGCTTGCGCAAACGCAACAAATATTCGCGTGCAGATGAGCTGATTTTTAGCTGATGAGAAGAACAGTCTCATAACAATCGAGCATCAAACCAGTGACGGCGAACTTACGGTGTCTTTCCAAAGCTTGCATTGCCAGCCTGGGAATGACCAAGCACTCTACCTTGCACGTTGTGATGATATATATCGAGGAAAGATCTTCACCAACGCCAAAGAAGTCACCCCGTTCAAGACTTCCTGGCGATTCAGACAATGAACTGGTCGAAAAATTAATTATATTGCTAAAAATTGCACATATACAACCAAAATCTTTGGTCAAAACCCAAAAAAACTCAAATAGTGTTTCTATACTGCTGACTTCAAAATCAAAATGTTTAACAAGTTTCGGTACTTTTTTGAAAGACCAACTCAAGGTACTTTTTAGAAAGACCAACTCAAGGCTGGGCTGCACGGTACACTTAACAAACACAAACAATTGCATGTCAAATCAATTCTACCGTAAAACTGACAACGGTCTGCAACAAATGTGATCAATTCAAAGATCTAAATCCTAATCAGATGCGAAACCGAAGCTGGGAATGCAAAGTGTTGAGTAATAAGAACAGGGGAGGATCGAGAAGGGGGGACTGACCCCCTAAAACCTACGAAAGTAACTTTATTCACCATGATTTTGTACACTTCGGAAAACAGCATTCGCCATATAAGGCCATTTTGTTGTCCATTGTTTGGTCACAGCAATGTTGTGAAGTATACGTCATCTCTCTTACAGTAGCGAAGCCGCTATGAGACTTGACAACCAAATATTATTTAAATCCCTCCCCTAACCATAATGGCTGGATCCGCCCCTGGATAAGAATCAAGTTGCCTTTGTACAAAGTAGTGTAGGGGGGATCCCTTAAAACTGTTGTGTAGTGGGGGGATCCCTTAAAACTGTTGCTAAATACAGGTCCAGGTTTTAAATGAATTCACTTGCGCCATGGTCACATCAGGAGCGTTTTATCCGAAAGCGCGAACCTATTCAAGAAATACCAAATTCAGAAGCAGGTTATTTTCGTTGGCTCCCGGACATAACTTACCGACAACTAAAAATCTGTTTTTCAAGTGCTGAGATTTCTCCAGCTTCAATGTTTCGGGTTCCTTCGGCGGCAGAGTCAACATCGTTTGACCTTTATTTAGATGCGATGTTGTTTCAATGACAACTACTTTCTGGAACAAAACGGGATGAAATTGTGAATGAAAACAATTGCAAAAGTGATTGGATGAAATGATCCACTCAACAAACCTTTAAGAGTATGATTCCTAATACTGTTGCAACCTCTCCGGTGGTGTTGCGTTGATTGTGTGATTCACCACGAACGGGATGTGCGTGAAGAACAACACCATACATATATGTGGCGCGAACAAGCAATAATAGAGTGATCATGGCATGTGAACTCTATTGTTGCTTGCTGCCACAGTGCGAAGCTTTGCGCATGTGCCGCTCGGGATTTCCGATCGCAACAGTACTTGGCTTTGACCTCATGTTGCTAGTTTTAACTAATTTCTGCTTGCTTTGACTAGATTTTGCTTGTATTGATTAGGTTTTGTTTGCTTCGACTACGTTTTGGTGGTTTTGATTAGTTTTTGCTTGCTTTCACTAGTTTTTGATTACTTTGACTTAATTTTACTGTTTTTGACGGGTTTATGATCTGACAGGCAATTGGACGTAAGATTGATTTGGCTATAGATTTGTTGTTGTATATCAGAATTGCCTACTTGCTTGTTGGTTTTCTGCTAAACAGACAAATTCTGCTGAGCAAAGTTTAGTAGGATGCAAACAGGTTCGAGGAACAGGATGTCAACACTCACCCGGACAATGACGCAGGACCCTAACACCACGAAGTACACGTATTCCGGCGGTTCGTTCAGGTCGCCGACTATGACGGTGTCCATCTTATGCTCGGTGATTTTGCTGTTTAAGTTGATGTGCCGGATGTCTTGCTGAGCCCATTTTCTAAAATCGAATATAAAGCTGGCAAACTGGAAACGTTTGCGAACCAAAAGCCATGAGATGAAATACTACACAGTGGAAACGTTTTCCAGTTACAAAGGTATTCTGAAAACGACGTGTTAGTTCAATAGTTCAACCAAAACGGTCACTGCAGTTTCAGACCAAATTTATGCTTCAACTTCGCGAGTGCATTACTCACAATCGGACCGTGGTTACTCACATTCATATCATGGGTTGCTCACAATCCAGTGATTTAGTCGAGACCCTAACCTTCGAGACCGAGACCTGGTTAAAACTTCGAGACCTAGAGACTTCATCAAAAATCCCCAGACCGGGACTCGAGACTTTGTGCGTTTTGCCGAATTTTTTTTAAACGTCATCATCACTTCTAAGTTGAATTTTTTCAAATTTATGTTTTTTTTTCGACCTGTTTTGGTTGTTTCTTACCTGTAAATGCAACAAACAAAAATTCCTTGAATTATAGAAATTTTGCAATATCATTTCTTTGCAATATTCAAAGTCTCGAGACCTGTAGCATTCGAGACCGAGACTCGCAAAAATGGGTCTCGAGACGAGTCCCGAGATCGAGACCAAGTCTCGAGACTCCATCACTGTCACAATCAGATCATGGATTGCTCGCAATCAGAGCACCGGTATGTCTACAACATGCCTAAAGCTAACGAGACAGCAGACCCTTTCTGGTTTTGTCCAAACTCAATCGTTCAACGAACAAAAATTGTGAAGAACCACCCTGAACAGTGATTGTAAAACATTGGACAAAATTGAATGAAACGAACCATAAATATTTAAATAAAAGTAAGCCTCAATTAACACATCAATAAATTTGGTTGAGCACGTTCTTGAAAGACTAAAATTTTCAATTGGCAAGGAAAAGCGTTAATGTTGTCATATGATGAAACAAGCATAGTAGTGAAGAACTGTTATTCGAAATATAGAATATAGTTTTAACTCAATCATCAGATAGTGAGGTTGAGGTTTAAACTTATAGTCTCGACAGTGGAACGCAGAGCTTATAACCTGCTATCGTGTTTTGCTAATCTGCTCGAAGTCCACGGTTACTGAAGGTTCAAAATCGTCGATTTGGAGATTTAAGTATTTGCAAACAAACTGTTCCTAGATGCATGAAACATGTAACATTGTACTTGAAAAATGGCAGGGATTTCAAAAGCTCGTTTCTTTCTTGCCATTCTTGTTCGTAGCTACGTTTCAACACAACATCGAAGTCTTCTTTATCAACACGAAGGAACTGCGACGAACCTGCATGGCGAAACCGAATTGACTGTTTGAAATCGAAGTATTTTCAGTCAAATCATGTTCACTTTTAAACTTCAGCAGAGGTTCAGTTTGTTTTAATAGTTGTAAACTTTACCGACTTGTTTAGGCACAGATATGCCAGTTGGATTGGCACACCAATGCTACGTCTCCAAAAACACATTAGAAATAAATGAAACCGTTTAAACGTTTTTCCAAATATTTTTTTATCGGTTGACAAAACATTTTATGATACTTTGAATTGATAACGCTTGTCATTGCCAGACATAGTACAAAATTAAACTAACAAGAAAAAATAGATGAAGAAAACTTACTTAGTTTTTATTAAGCGCAAAAACTGCAAACCACTTTGTTGAATAAGTCAGTGTTGTCGCATTCTCTAATCAGATTTGCTTTGCTGGTCCCAGTATATTGTGTTTCGCAACTTATTCTCAATGTTCTAACATCTGTCAGCTTAAGATTACAATTGTTGATATGAGAAGACTGTTGCAAGCTCCACGAAGGTGCTCACTTAATGATCGAAAATGCGGAACTCTAAAAAAGTAGACTCAATCAGTTTTTTTAAGGTTTGACCTTGCTGGCAGCAAATAAATTTTGAGGGACCGCAACTATTCGAATACCGTTTACTTGAATACCGCGATGATGGTGAAACGCGATTTTAGTGTATTTTGGTGGTGGCAGTAAAGCGTATTTTGGTGGTTTTGGTGGTGGCAGTAAAGCGAGGTTCTACTGTATGTTGAGATACCGTCGGAAAAATTTGAGAGGCCGTTTCAATCCACCAAAACACCTGAAAAACACTGGGTCAATAAAAACAGATCCAAGAATATCGATCCAGAACGAACGAGACAGGGTGCTAATTGTGAAGTCATGGAATTTATTTTCGATTAGACAATCGGTTTTGTTCGTTTCATGCACGCATCACTGCACCTTTGCACACAATCGTAGCCGTTCGTTTCGTGTCTTGTATGAGCGCTAGCTCTCCGAACGATGATCCGGCAGGAATGTCGCCAACCACGTGACTCTTCTTCTCCCCAGTTCGTTTGTCGACTTGGCAAACCTGAAGCAACAAAAATTTCAAAACTCAGATCAGCTTCAGCGGCTGCTAAGACAATGGAAGTTGTAGACACATAAGTTTTGCTGCTATGTTCTAAGCTGTATATGCAGACACTTATCAATCAGGCACTGGTCAGTGATAAGAAATATTGATTTTCCATATAGCGTGCACTGAAAATTTTTGCAGGGTATGCTGAACTAAGTAAGTCTTAATTTGATGAAAATCGGTTGTATTGTGAGGTAAGGAAGTTCTGCTAAAATCAACTGAACACCTCAAAAATGCTGACACTGTAACCAAACTAGCGTCCAGATCATTGATAAGTGGATCGCCCGATAAGTGCCGGCTTATTCTGTTATGGGTGTAGAAAAAACGAATGGAAAAGTGAAACTTAATAGATAAACATATCGATAAATGTCCAGCTTTGCTAGCTCTGTAAAATCAAGAAGCATTGTTTTTCAATGTGTCAGGAGACATTGAAATTCTAATTTTATGTTCACCGGTAATTCCACGAAGAAATGGTTTGTCATAACGTCGTTTAATGCGCCCCCCATTGCACTTGATTGCCACTGCCTCATCGAATAGCATAGAACAAGGACGCAGTGGCCCCTAAGGGAGATGCAAGGTCTGTACCGGTTCCAATGAAACACCATGACAGCAGCAGCGCCTACAAGTGATCGATGCTGAAAAGTTTGACCAGGAAACGCAATGCCAGCTTTTCAACAGCGAACTGAAACAAAAACATAGCCCAGGATATTCCTATAAAAATGTATTTGAAAAGACCTAACCTAATTCAAGGTGACTTTGAATGGCATCGCTTCATCTCGGATAAAAACACATCTCACAGCGCATGATTGGTAAGTTCATACGGGCGAAGTAAACGATGCGCGTCCACTTGACAGAATGATCGATAAACATATCGCAAAAAGCAGTGGTGTGAGATGATACACTGAGCTGACAGATAAGCGCTTTGTAGACTCATATAGGTTTCAAAAGACGGCATAAGTCTGGGCGGTGCTTTGCCAACAATATTCATGTTGTTTTGTTCTTGAAAGCCCAACACACACCGAACTCGGAAAGATTGGGCGCTTGTATTATACGTATAGTATACGTAATGGCGTGAAAAACTAGCTAATCGTCTATCGTTGCGCTGTGTTTTGGTTGACGCTTTTTGACCACTGTGTTCTTGTCGCGTCAATATCTGGCATCATTTGATTCGGTTTGTGTTTGCTCTGGTTGTGTTCCCTACACCGCGCGTGCCCACGCTGAGACTGCAAACTTACAATAGGTTGGTAAGAACCGGCCGAGAGAGTCGAACTCCAAACCTACCAACATGGAAGCGGACGCACTTACCACTAGGCCAAGGGCAGTTTCATTATTTAACAAGCGATGGAGAAACAGGAAAGCGTGCATGACCAACTTCTCATTTCAATAGTTAGTTTACTGCACATATCAGCAGTGAGGAAAGAGAATGTAGAACTGCGGGCAATGTGCAGATAAGGTAGGAAATTACGCTTAACCAGGAGTCTATTTCGAAAAACTCTTCCAAACTTAAAGCGTTTGGAGCGCTGCCCTTTTGGTGGTGCAGTGTAGGCCGTATATAGCGAAACAAAACGAGCAAATAAATAAAAAAACGAATGTCGCCTATTATTTGCAAAGAACGTCTAATCAGCAATCGGCGATAAAAATGAAACGTACAATCAAAGTTATCTCACCTTGCAAGGCGTTCCGTCACATCCCAACAAAAAAACTTTTGCGACAAATCAACTACTATGGTCTTTTCACCAATCGCAAGCACTAGCAACATGTAATCGACAGGACACAGCAGGGACAGTTCGCAGATGAACCAACCTGCACAGTCACGCTCCCGGCAACGATGAAGTACATCGAGCAGCCATGATGTCCTTCGCGCATGATGATGCGCCCGTCTTCGAAGGTCTCGAACTCGATCACCCGAGCGAGCTCTTTACGAACTAGGTTGGAATATTTGGCGAATGGCTGAAAAACAAAATAAAAAAGACGTTTTTGCTGCCAAAATAGTGAGAAAACTGACCAGGTTACTTGCAACATTAAGTCATATAAATCGTGGCTGAAGGTAAAGTTTAGAATTACGATTCAACCCTCCACAAAGTATTTTTCAAAATGCTTCATAACCGCAACATGAAGTTACACTCATGTGCAATTTTTCAGACATTTCTGACAATAACAAACTTCTTTCACAAGCAGGGAGCCAAGCAGCACTGAAACAAAATTTTTCCAGTTTTTCACTACGCACTTACCCTTTTACCGTTTCTTGGATAAATTTCAACGGAGCAAAACACAAACGACTCTTGACGTTCGTTGCAGTTTTTCGAAGCAACCATTTTTTCACAGTTTGTTAAATTTTCTGTCGCTGTAAGTCAAACCAAAAAGCAGAAAAAATTGCAAATCTCTCTGACGACGGGCAGCATGTTCTGTTCTCTCCGTATCGAGTTTTTTGAAAAGCAACAGGAATGGATCACATGCGCGACCGATGTAGATAAAAACGTTATGGGAACGTGCTGCTGACAACAACCTTATGGCCTCAGAACGTCATAGTGAAAACTCAAAGCAACGCCATATATTTTGATATATTTCTAACAAGATAAGAATGAATTTATAAAAGTGCAACTTGCGGTTCAGTCGTCAAAACACGTTGTGTCCAATTAATTCCTCCTGCTTCAAACAAACGACATTATGCCGTATGG
>Ga0210059_1001523_pt1 | contig 35070 bp, 20 predicted proteins | sample Ectturendosymbi2_FD_188042 | JGI IMG/M metagenome (GOLD analysis project Ga0210059, IMG submission 188042) | Ecteinascidia turbinata endosymbiont from Florida, USA - Sample 2 (SPAdes) (version 2) | ecosystem: Host-associated > Tunicates > Ascidians > Unclassified | place: Key West, Florida... | reverse complement strand
CCAAACAGTTGGTTTCCAGGCTAGAAGTTTTACAACCCCAGACGACAGTGCCCGAACTCAATTAGAGGTGGAAGTGCGGAAAATCTTACCTTCCGCGCAAACGAAAATAGGTTGTGTCAAGTCTTTCGCAGTCAAATGTGCGCATAAATGCAACTCACTGCGCATAAATGCAACTTTCGTTGAAAATAAATGCAACTTTCTCACTTTTTTACTGCAACAAAAACTTGCCCTAGTGATGAGCTTTTCATGTTAGATGGTAGGCCACACATAGCCATGTTGATATTGAAAGAGAAGTTTGGTGTGGTATCACGGATTCTGTTAGTTTATAAATTTTTAGCTTCGATAAAATAATTTTTAGCATGTTTCAAGTTTTTAGATACCGTGAAAGATGTTTAACTGCTTCTGTCCAACATTTGACCCTGTGTGGTATACTGTTAGAAAGGTTATTTCCTTGTAGCAGTGAGGGTATTACAGCTGCACATGTGAGAGACTACAGTACAGCCATGATTTGTTTCGTACAGAAATGTAACTGGTTTTGCTGCTGTAACGTTGGCTGTCACGTATTCAGAAACAGACAGGGTATAATTTAATGATGCTAGTGCACGGTGATCCAAGACTGCAAGCATGAAGGGCTGCATTAAGGTTTGAGGAAAAATTTGCGAGCCGCAAAAAGAGGAACTCCATTGTAGTTAAAAGACTCGTTTACTATTGTAATAGACCTAAGTTTTGCTGCACATTTAACGCAATTGTCGATTCTAGGGCGATTTTTACGTTTTCTGTTTGTTTGCGACTCAAAATAGATATTTTTTGCTAGAAGAAAGATACACAACACACCAACATATTAACAATACAATTTTTTCTTGGTTTTGGTTGTGAAGTCAATGCCCGTTTTAATTTCCCTAGTCAGCAGACGCAAGCATGCATGCAGGTTTCATCTGCCATTCTGTTTCGTGTCGCTTTTCAATCGCTTTCTAATTGAGAAAGCCCTGTCACAAAATACGAACATGGGGAGCACAACTTCAATGTAAAGCCTCTCATGCAGGGGCAATTGCCCGGTTGCCCCACGCTGGTTGGGGGCCTGGTTACCCTTCATTTTTTTCAAAATTGATTCCCTAGAACAGTGATTCCCAAACGCCGTGCCGCGGCACGGTACCGTGCCGTAAAGTGACAGTGCTGCACGGCAGTAAATATAAAGCGAAGATTGATTTGGTGTTGCGCACAATCGTGTTGCGAACAAAGACAAGGTTTGTTAGGATAAAGCGACTGTTAGCCTACTTGGTGCTTGTACTTTCTGACCTCTAGTTTCTCGGCTGTGAATTCCGTTACTTATTGACCGTACGTATTCCGCTAGCTCGTTGGCTAAGACTGGTTACTTTTTTAACGTAAGTTGAGCGCGAGTGTCGCCTCGAGTCTGAGCAACGATCTGCGGACTCACGCTTGCGCGCCGCTGAATTCATGGATAAGTTTCTCAAGAGAAAACTTGATAGTAACAAAAGTGAGTCTTCGGAAAATAAACAGCTATCAAGATCTGAATCGACTTCAGTTGGAAGAAAAGTAAAATTTCGCCGGTTGTACTGTGATGACTATTCAAAATTTGGATTTGATTGGACTGGAGATGTACAGATGCCTACCTCGTTATGTGTTGTTTGCGGTCAGAAGTTGTGCAATAAAACAACGGTTTCAAGTAAGTTGAGAAGACACTTCATTACCAACCATTCTCACTTTCAAACTAAAACGATCGTTTATTTTCAAAGATTGTTGCAAGTTAATTCAAGACAAAGTAAATATTTCGGAAAGCAATGACTGTGTCAGAATGAGTTGAATTAGCTTCATATGAGGTGATAGAAATTATTGCACTTAAATCAAAGTCTCATGTCATTGTGGAATCAGTGATTCTTCCACCATACCAAAAAATGGTCAAAGTTATGCTCGATGATAAAGCCGAACAAGAAATTAACAAAATTCCTCTTTCAAACTATAATATTCAGAGAAGGATTATTGACTTTTCAGACAACATTGAGCAAAACGTAATGGCCAAGCTTAAAAATTGTCAGTTCACTCTACAAATCAATGAATCTACTGACATCAGCAACCATGCACAATTAATTGCATTTGCACGTGTCATCGATGAAGGTGTGATAATTAACCAATTTCTTTGCTGCAAAAATTTACCATCTACTGCAAAAGGTCAAGATGTCTTTGACATTCTTACAACTCACCGCAAAAAACATGGCTTATCTTGGGATTCTTGAGTAGGAACATGCACTGATAGAGCACGATCCATGGTAGGTTCCATAAAAGGCTTGTATCTCTCGTGGAAAAACACAATCCTACTATTGTGCGAACTCACTCTTTTTTTATACGGGAAGTGTTGGTTGCAAAGATAGCACAAAATGAACTAAAAGAAGTGAGTAAAATGATCGAAATAGTGAATTTCATTAAAACTCGTCAAGTGAAGTCCAGAACCTTTGACTTGATCTGCAAGGATTATGGATTCTCAACACGTTCATTTGCTACACATTGCACGCTGAAGTAAGATGGCTGTCAAATGGGAAGGCACTATCTCGTGTTCATGAACTTCAGAACGAACTTCTCACTTTATTTGAGATAGAAGGGCATGAGCGGTTTTGTAATTACCTTAAAAATGATTTGTGGTTGTCCAGATTGGAATATTTTACAGAGATATTAGGGCAGCGCTGTAGACTGAACAGCGGTATGCAAGGCAGAAATGAAAATATTCTTACTTCGACGGATAAATCAGTTGCTTTTCGAAAAAAATTACTTTATGGAAGAGCGGAGTGAAGGCAGGTACTTTAGACATGTTTCCATTAGTACGTAAAATCTGTGGAAAGGAGATGATTCCCATCACTCTTGAGCATTTGACGTGTTTAGGAAGGAGAGTAGAAGACTATTTTCCCTCAAACAATGTTGATGAATTTGATTGGATTCGTAATCCTTTTGTGAAGTTGACAGACTCTAACTTCGAAATGTGTGAAGAGAAAGAATTAGCATCCCTCTCCAGCAATCGTGGACTTAGAATGAACCACGCGGAGCTTCCACCGGACGCATTTTGGATTCCTATTATGCAGAGTATCCATATATTGGTAAGAAAGCCATCAAAGTGCTGCTGCAGTTTTCTACATCTTACTTGTGTGAACTTAGGTTTTCTATCCTAAACAATATTAAAAATAAAAAACGTGAGAAAGGCTTCAGAGCGTTGAGGAAGAATTAAGGGTATGCCTCTCACACATCCGACCTAATATTGCAGCAGTAGTAAAAAATCCCAAGTTCATGTTTAACATTAGTTCTTGCACCATTTCAAAGGAAGTGGAAGCTTCGTTTACGCAAGTAAAATTATACTCGTAATTTCACTTTTAAATTATCACGCGACCACTTGAAATATTGGTAAATGTAGGATTTAGTGTTCTTTATGATCACTTCTCTACTTTTAATATCACTTAATATTTTTTGTATATGAGAAATGCAAAAATTCTGGATGTGCATAGCCATTTGCAAATATTATTTGAAACGAACTTGGTAGCAGGTATGTGTTGTGTAAAATGCATTATTAATATTTGGAAATACAGTGATTTTTACAACAGGGGTGCCGCGAAATTTCTTCATCCTTGAAACTATGCCGCCATGTAAAAAAGTTTGGGAACCACTGCACTAGAAGTTCCGTGGTATTTCCTGTATGTTTTTTCGTGTTTGATGCTGTGATGCCCCTTTAAATAACTAATTTTTTTTTCGGAACGGATAGTACCTGTAACCTCACAAGACACTGTGGTTTGCCATTGTTATTTGCGAAGGAATACCTTTTCTCACAGTTAGAATTGAACTTTCTGTTTTCCTCTGACACTTCACTTTTGACACTAATTTTTTGCTAAATTGCTATACTTCACTAAATACTACTTCATTGCTTTCACAATGCGCATCTTCTAATCCAGGGCTTCTCAAACTTTTTTATTCAGCGACCCATTTTGAAACAGGATTGCTGTGGGACCCCTTCATAGATAGTCTAGATCAGTGTTTCTCAAACATTCTTATTCCATAAAAGATGCGCATGCTTTGTGGTCATAGAGTACTGCAGCGTTAGCCTAGCCGAGAGGTTATCTATTGTAACGTCATAAATTGCAAAAAGACTTCGTTACCCCCTTATAGTTACATCCTGACCTGCACTTCAATGATGTGTGACTTGCAAGGGCTGTGTGGCTAATGCAATGTATTCACGAGGTATGACTTTGTGTAATATCAGGCATACAGAAAACGTTCGCGGGCCGCACAAAAACTGTCCCTGGGCCGCATGCGGCCCGCCTGCCAGTGTTTGGATCACGCTGTGTTGGTGTATATAATGTTAGAAAGTTAGATTTTCAGGCAAATCTCTGCGAAGCTTTTGTCGAAGACAGAAAGCAGCGCTATTGTGGAGACTTAAATTTGGGATGATGAGTTTAGCAAAAGACTGCTTTAACCATTAGTGAACAGGATTTCAATCAAAACGTTGGAGAAGTAGCCTACAGTATTTACCTAGCTGTATATTGACCTATAGTTCAAAACGTAGGGACTTGACTCGGAAATAAGGATAAAATATACATTTTTCCTAACTTTTTGTAATGTCGCAACAGTGGTGACCAACAAATCCGAAAGATATTTTTTCCTTGACTCTTACACTTTGTGCTTGTGCTGAATGCATTGGTTCGTTAGTCATCTGATTTACTTGAGATTAACCGAACCCACAATGCAGCAATGTTTTCATCCAAGTGCGAAACATTTGCTTTTGCAGATCTATCACACCTAATTTTGTTGCACATACTTTTCGTGTTAAAGGTGAAACTTCGTACTTTTTTGCCAATTCACCGTTGTGCATTTTGATTTAATCTCAAATACATTTTTGTGTCGTTGGAATGAAACTTTTGACATGGTGCAGACTAATAAGTCTGGCCGGGCTTTTTGGGTCGAGCTGGGCTCGGTCGTATGTTCGTCAAAATATTTCGGGTCAATTTCGGGCCTGCATGCAAAACTTTTTGATAACATAAATAGCAACGACTTTTTCCTTTCGTGACATACTGCAGATTTGTTGTGCTTACCGCGGTAACTTCTGTGAGCGAAGTGTTTGTAATTTTTCTTAGACTAATTGTGTTTGCAAACACAGCTGTGTTTTTATTCTCTGCTGGGATTAGTCTCACACTGTTTTTGAGAAGGCGACAGCGGTGAGGAAATTTGCACGCGATGGCGTTGCGTCGAAAAGATAAATCACTCACGCGATTCTTTGACTTGTTTTGAAGCCTACAAGCCGGCTTTTCATATCTACAGAGCTATCCTAGAAAGTTTCTTTTATGCCTATGGTGCCATCGTAGTTAATTTTGTGATAGTTTCTTTTTTTCTTGAAAAACATTATATTCGGCAGTATTATCGTTGACTAACATGCTACATTTGTGCAAGATTGTGCCAATGTTTTGGTCAAGGTGGTTGCTCTTTTGGGGTGTTAAACCGTCTACCTGCTACTGCAACTGCACACAACGTTTTTTGTTACTCCGCAGTTGCGCATATCTTAAATCTGTCGGTTGATCAGGTTTTCAGGCCTAAATCGGGCTTAAAAAATAAATGTCGGGCTCGAGCCGGGTTTGAGCTTGTAACTTGGGGCTCGGACCGGGTTCAGGCTACAAATGAGGCCCTTTTACAACTCTGTTCGGCTATGTATGCAGGGGCCTACAAGAGAAGATTGAAAGGATACATCCCCCATCCACCAACAGGAAAAATAGATTGAAATCATTTTGTGAAGCAGGCTACGCTAATTTTGGGCCAAATGTTTTTGCTGCTGGTAAGAGGATATCAATGGAGATTTTGGTAGGGGTGGGGTTGCATGCATAATGCCCAGTAGAATTAAAGAAATTTGTAGCTTTTTCAAAAAACGGAAATGTGCAAGAAAAATATCGTCTTTGTAACGTTAATCAACATGAACAAGACATCAAATCGCGCTGTAACCCACGCTTCTTATAAAATGCATGAAAACTGAAGTGTTCTACTTTAAGCGATATATGCACTTGCGACCAATGCGATTCACGATTTTGTGCACTCCAGCTGACAGCTCTGATAAAACCCAATTGATGTGTTCTACTACAGTATATTTCTGTGCTTGTTTACATCAAGATACGATATTAATGGAAGCAGACTGAACTACAGTACCTTGTCCAGCAACAAATTTAAATATATTAATGTGTAAATCATCTGCAAGGACAACGCGTAATTAGTGTGGCCCTCAAAAACACCTCTACAAATGAAATAGGGAAACGGTATATACAAAACATCATTTCTGCATCGACCCGATCACTATATTGGTTTCACACCAAGCTGTCCCCCTGACATTTTACAACAAAATTGCGCCCATGCTTGTCACTTGACCAATCCAAGCAATCGGATTTGCCTAATGACAAAATAACTCCAGCAGTGCTTCTCCCTCTGATGCCTAGTAGACACTTCATTGTTAAATTTTGCAAATGCCAAAAGGCTGTGTCTATTTTGCCTCATGAGGCAAAAGCACTGCTGGACCTATTTTGCCTTCAACTAATCCTATTTGGCTAAAGGCAAAATAGCTCCAGTAGTTCTTTTGCCTCATGAGGCAAAATAAAAATACATGATTTTACATTGGCGGATCAGGACTGGATCGGACTGATGATTTTCAAAAATTTTTGGATCAGGATTGGATCGGATTTAATTTTATCGGATCAGGACTAGACTCGGACTGAAAAATTTCACAGTCCGCTCATCTCTGCAAGCAAGACCTCTACAAAGGTGGAGATGCCATTCAGAATGTGGTTGGTTTGGAACGCGTGCAAGCGCATGTGCGATTTCGTTAAATCTGAGGCCTGGCTTTGACTGAGCGTGCACAAAGCACAGCTCCACCTCAGAAAGAGAGAAAGGGGAACGATGTAACAGCATGACGGTTGCTACATGTGGCACGCTAAGAATAATATCCCCGGTGGTACTAAAGCTATCGGGAACTTTCTTTGACCTAGTGCTTTAGGGTGCAGGCGAAGCCTCTACAGCAGTGGTATTCAACGTGGGCGAAATCGCCCCACGGTGGGCGATTTAATGCGTTGTGGGGGAGATTGTGTGATTTACTAGATTTGGGGGGCGATTTCAGTTTCCAACGGGGCGATTTCTACATGTTAGAATGTACTAAATTTCTGAATTGATTCCAACAATGAAAACTATATTTGCCATTTAGGAACCAACGCATTTGGTGCACTTTCGACTCCATGGTTCGTAACAAATGCTGTAAAGCACAATATCTAGAACTGGTGATGTAACAATCAGGCTAACATTGTCATGTGTAACACTTCACTGCACTAACAGTAACTATCCAACTGGATTGCCAGATGCAAATTTCAATAAAAAGCCAAACAGTGCTTAAAATCGGCCAGAAAAGAGCAAACCGATTATTTATAGGACAGAAAAATGGCCAAACGTTATTTGTGGTATTGCCATTCCTTTGTAACAAACATACACTTAAATCACAAGTATATCATTAAAAATTTTCTTCAAAATTTAGTTTACCGTAAGTTTGCTTGTCTTTCTTCTGGAACTCATTCCTGATACTTCAGTACAAGGACATAGGACTATATTTATTTGCACATGGAGTAAAGTGGTTCCACAGTTTGCACGCTAATCCATCGGTAGCTTTCTATACACACACGAAAGTCATCTCACATTCATTCCTGCACTTTTATGTACGTCCAGAATCATAAGAGCCTTTCCACTTTCTCGACGTCATTGTTGCATTTCTATTGCAGAGACATGCAGGCGTGTCCGCAAGCGTTGGGCCTGCTTAGTGCTTACAACACACTACACATTTCACACATTTCCGGTGATTGCGCATAAAAATTATTTTGAACCCCTCATCCCTCCAATCTTACCATTAGCAGAACGTGGGCGTCGATCTAATATAGCAATCATCACAAAACGTTTCCAAAGGTGTTGCCGAAAAAATGGAATAGTATGTATTTTTCTCCAGTGGAAACCTTTTTCAGCGTAAAAAAGCCAGAAAAGGTCAAAAGGCCAAACAAAATTTTTGCTGTCAACCCAACTTCAGACGAGGCCAGAAAAAGGCCTAATGAAATGTTTTTAAGCGAACCAACTTGAAACAAGGCAAAGGTTTCTGTAAATTTGGCCTGAAAAGGGCCAACCTGTTAACCCTGCTGTCCAAGGCCACGGAGAGTGTTATTGATTAAGAGACAAGCTTTGCGGTTCTGACGAATCTGCAAGTATATTGCTAACACAAGATCAAATAGTGTAGAAACTGTTGCAATAGGTGGTTTGTTGACCCATTCGTTGCATGAGCAGCGTCAAATAAGGGATATCAAGCATGCAAGTCTGTAGGCATATCCACACGTGCGGAGTTTTGGACTTTTCTGGTATATAGTGGTATGCATTAATGATTTTTATTATACTTGTTGGTTGAAATCGAACAAATAGCTAGCGGAAAATACCTAATTGATCCAACTCCATGTCTCAAAGAGGAAGCACTTCAGTTTCTTTGAAGATACTAAAAATGGCCCAACAATCATAACATTGCTACCACTGAATCAGCACATCGACTTTCGCTGCGATTAAGAATATTAATCAAAAGTTGTAACTAAGTTTAGCTCAATTATTTTTCGCCGTGAAATGTCACAAACTTCTCGAACTGTTTGTGTTATTATTAGCAAAATTTCCTTGAAAAAGACTTCATAAAGTTTTCGGTACAGCATTGCCATAACATTGTTTCGTAAGCAATACACGTCATAGTCAGTTATCATGTGTTTTACAAACTTTGGTTCGTAGCGTGAGTAAAACAGTGGAACCAAGTGTCTTCTGTTGAAAACATACGTAGAAAATGACTGTTGTGAGATGATTTACGTAGCAATTAATGGCTAGTAAAATTAATTAAAATTAGCCGTAAGTTGTACATTAGTTTGCTAGTAAGTGACTGAGTGGAGTGTCTTTTTCCAGTTAATTACCACGACGTAGTGTATGTTGCTGAGAAAAGTTACAGCATATGCGTAAAATACCGCAATCGTCTTGACTTGAACAAGACCGTGCAACGCCGAACGACTTAAGCTCGCCAAGTTGCAACCTGCTTCAAAAAAACTGACAGATAAAAAGCCAGGGCAAGGTTCGCAGTAGTTGGAACGAATGGAACCAACTGTTTTTGGAAAGGAATAGCATTTTTTCTGCAAATGCCTTTGCATTCGTTTGTTTTTCATTTTTTGTGCTAACTAGCAGTGATGGAGTCTCGAGACTTGGTCTCGGTCTCAAAGGTCTCAGGTCTCGTCTCGGTCTCGAAGGATTTCGGTCTCGAGCTCTTCGTCTCGAGGCTTTGCATAGGTTATTTTTTATGAAGTTTTGCAAGAAGGAGTTCCTTAAATAACGCTTTTAAAAAATGATTGTTCAAAATTTAGCCGTTCAAAGAGGTCAGTGGCTAAGCTTTCTTTGTTGTTATGTTAGTTGCGAGATGGAGAAAACAATTTGCCCTGCACCCCGTCTAAAATTTATACTGAATTCAATAAAAAATGTGCATGCACCAATGAAATCGCAGCGGGTAATCTCTGCAACGAGAGGTTTGGAGTAGGCTACTTTGCTGAGAACTATTTTTGAACTGTTTTTCCAGGAGTTTTGTTATGAAACCCTTAGGCTTATTCAAAAGAGGTGGGAGAGTGCCAAAAAGTTTCTTTTTTGAGAAACCAAACAAAACCATGTCTTTTTGTCGAAGTGCTTTTCAAAGAACTCTGTTAAAACACGCTAATGAAGTTTTTTTTTCTGCGCAATGCAGACTTTTTTAAGTACAAAAAATGCCTCAGAACTCTCTTGAGGAAACGTTTTGATCATAAGAGTTTTATTCAGAGAAAAAATAATGCGTCATGGCTGATCAGTTCATTGACGTACTGCTGTAGGCTTCACGGCCTTTCTGCGTTTTCTGACCGACATGCGGTGTTGCAAAATCTCTTAATGTGGAAGCAAAAACGGAAATTTAGAACAGTTGTGAACATCAGTTTAACATAAAAATATGGAAATTATGAAAAACTTGAAAATGTTAAAACTTGACAATAAAACAGAGCAAATCTAGGAGTTATATACAGAGTCATAAAATTAGCGGGAAACATCTAAGACTTTCTTTTTATCAGAGAAAGAAAAAATCTTCAATACAAAGGCAATGGTTACCTGCAAAAGATCTGCCGCAGTTGTAAAAAACCTGCAAACTACGAGCACCTTGCTCTAAGTAAGACAAAAAAGCAAGCCCAAGTTGCTTCAGGGCTTCATTAGCCCTGTTTTGTGCACAGTGGCGGATCCAGACCTGGCTTTTGGGGGGACAGTCAAATTGGGGGGCGCCAAAAATGTCTTCACTTCCTTAAATACCAAAGGTTGTCTGCGACAATCGTTGTGTGTCACATAAAAGAGGTTATCTTTTGTAGGTCAAAAAGTGGCTGATTTTGTTTGTCGAACTATGCTATTTTTCAGGGAATAACCACAGTTTGAAAGCGCTTTATAATATCATTAATTCAGAATACGTTTGAAATGGGTCCCAAACCGTGGGCCTCGTTTTTCACGAGCGACACATGTCTCGTATATCTACAAAATGCATTTAAAAGGTATGAAACATGCTGCGCGCTAGCGTTTGCCACTGTTTTGGCTAACCGTGGCGAAATCAGTGAAGAACAGTTTCTGAAATACATTCCCGACTTGGTTAGAAGCAGAACGGTTCTTCTCAGACGTGGAAGTTACAGCTCATGTCTCACGATAGGACTCAAATAAATAGCTAAATGACCATCATGTTTCCAAGCCCAGCTTGTGCATTTACATGCACATGAAAGACTTATTTATTGCTTAAGCGACAATTAAAAAGCAACACGTGAATGAAAGGCGTTTGCCAGGACACTACTCCTATTTTAGGTAACTTTGCTGACTATCGTAAAAAATGTTCTTACAATCGCATGATAGATTTACACTGGGCCTTACAGCATATTGCCCTAAAATGCATTAACGTATACATCATTGTCATACAGCCCGTGTGCAGACAACCTTAACCTTTTGCGTGACTTGTGGCCCATCTGAAAAACAGCATAGACCAATACATGACCATCGATAGTGTTCTGTGTTATTTCTGACAAAGTGTTAGACGTAATTTGAATAGAAGCAAAATTATCATGATTATCATTGGAAACTTCTTTTGAGCTCTGGTCAACCATCGATTGCAGATCTTAAAACGGACTGTCGAAAGGATTCATCAAAATTCGTCTGAATTCGTGCTTATGAATTTGTTGTTTTGTTGAGTGGGAGTTTATCAGAGATGAACGGTTGTAAGTTTTTCAAATTGCAATCCAATCCGACAATTTCATTTCAAAATCCAAATCCTATTTAAATCCAAAATTCTGTCAGTTGTGTTCTTCCAATGGCAAAATAACCCTTGCTCAGTGTTTGCTTCATGAAGGGAAATAGACACTTCCGATAGATACCTTGAAACAAACTCAAGTTAACTCATGCTCTATTTTTGGCTCAGAACACTGTAATAGTGGAGAATTTAAGGATTTCAAGGCAAGGACTATTGCAATGAAAAGTTCAGTTATGAAGTCAAGTGTAAGATATCAAATCAGACGAACAATTTACTGGGTAGGCTTAGAATATACAGTGCAAGCGAATTGATACAACTAGGATGCACACATATGAAACACTGTATTACAACGATTATAGGAAAAGAAAATAGACAGAATTAATGAAAGTCACACCAATTCCTTTAACTCATTTAACTTCGATGACATGACAGAGCAAGCTTCGAGGCTTGTACCCTGTGAAGCATGTGCGTCCCAGTTGTTTTCCCACACCTTCAGTGTGGGCTTGAACCCAGAAACATCGATGGCACTAACTTAGGCAGTTGTTGCCTTCAGCGCACCAGTCGTTTCGGTCAAAGAGGGCTCTCACTTCCATATGAATGGAAGTCACTTTTAAGTGTTGCTTGCTTGGTATTTCCCTTTTCAACGCTTAAGCCGATTTTGCATACATATAGTGGTCATGCTAGCCTGACTCCTACACAACTTTGCTTCCTCAAAGTCGTTGGATTGTCCACTCTCTTTTTGAATTATCTTGCCAACTGATATCAAGAGTCCACCAGCCAGGTGCTTTGATGTGCGTGTCATGCTTGATTTGTCCTTGGTGCATTGAGTCTTGTCTTTTTTTCTCTCTTCTTCTTGTTGCTTCTTGACGCGACGCATGTTATCCATCCCAGCTCCTCACAATTTGAACCACGCAGATGGGCGTTTTGGGTCCCTTGTGTCTTTTGGAGGTGTCCTTTATCGGGCGCCATTGAAGCGTGTGTGACCTGGTTGTGTTCACATATCTTCAGTATGGGTTTGAACCCAGAAACCTCGATGGCACTAACTTAGGCAGCTGTTGGTGCCTTTAACGTGTCAGTCGTTTTGGCCAAAGAGAGCTCTCACTTCCATATGCATGGAACTCACCTTTTTGTGTCGCTTGCTTCGTCTTTCCCTTCTCCATGCTTTGGCTTACTTTGCTTTCATGTAGTGGTCGCTAGCGTGACTGCTACACTTGCATAACTGGATACTTCATGTGCTGATGTTACAAATGCAAACACGATGTAGACCTACAATTTCGATGGATGTGAGAAACTCCACTCAAGAAAACCTAAAAAATAATTGCTGTAATTTGCAGTTCTGAAACAGAAATGACAGCTGCAATGAGATTCCAAACAAGATAATCAAATGCAAATCCGGTCAAGCAGAATTTATCAAATCCAATGCAAATCCGTCATGAATTTGCATATCCGCTGCATTTAAATCCAAGTCCATGTTCATCTCTCGAGCTTATGAAGCGTATATAGCCCTGGTATTTTAGAATCTTTGTGAAAATCGAATCTTTGAATATGACCACTTTACTAGGACTCTGCCAACCTTTTGTGATTCAAAACTGGCAGATATGACGATTGGACTGGATCCGGTCCTCCACGATTTTTTTGGAATTGAATTGGAATCGGACTGTACATCTCCTGAAATTTTTCGATCAATTCCTGATCGGAATTGGTCTGAGTCAATGGAAATATTTGCGGCATTTTTGTTGTTAGGAAGCTATATTTTGTTAATTGTTTTGGATTTCTTTTGGATTTTACATGTGGAAATCTATTCGGTCTGTGGTTGGTTTTGGACTGAGTTTCAAAGACTCAGGACTGGATACGGATCGGAAATTATGACCATGGTCTCTCCTATATAAAACTTATATAGAGACCATGATATATCAGACCCCTCATGTCTGAAAACCTGATTATCAAAAAAGGATCACCAGGTTGTTAAATGCGTTTCGCTCCATTGCCCCGGGATATACATCCACTATTCAATATTATAGCTGATGGTGCCTACTTTGTAGGCGAAATATACAACAGGAGTGGAACTCATTTTTGGCAGATTTTGTGCTACTGGCACATTTTGAATGTGCTAGGTAGCACATGTTGGATGTGCTAGGTAGCACATGTTGAATGTACCAGGTAGCACATTTCTAGGTTAGGTAGCACATCTAGAAATGTGCTACTAGCACATTGTTGGGTGTGTAGGTGCACAAAATGTGCTATCTTAATGTCTGATTCTGTGCCGAGAAAGGATTTCTTTTAATAGTCAGTGTCATTGCCTACAGTGTTGCTACTGCTAGGTTTTTTTTCACTAGGTCTGGGGTTTTTCTGTTTTATCTGGGGTTTTTATTGAAAATCTGGGTTTTTTTGACTGTGGTCAAATTTTATAGATGTATGATGTATTACTGTATTTTCAATTCAAGAATACACTACTGTACTACAGTAGTATCACAGGCGTAATATGTGCAGATTCAGTAGCCAGTGCAGATGTGACGTAGTACGACTGGGTTTAACCAAATTGTTTGAAATTTAAAATTAAAAATGGTTTATAGATTAACTTATTAAGTACTAACTAGGCATAGGTCAGGGATCTAATCTATCGCTGATATGTGAAGGACTGCTTGTGCATGAATTTGGAATGCTTTTTCGGTTTTGAAGATGTTGTGGTTGAGAATCTCTTCATTCAATTGTTTTACGGGCATAAATCATTGATTGTGATATGTATGTAAAATTTTGAATGCTAAATTAGTAGTCAAATATTGCAATGAATGCAATGGTTAGAGTGAAAAGAAAACTGTATGACCTTGAATGTATCATGTATTTGTTTCAATTTGTGCATTTTAGTGAAAATAAAAGATAATATTAAACCTTTTCTTAGAAAAGATCTAACTAGCTTTTTTTGTTAGCCCACTTAATACATTTGGTTTGCTGCTAGCCTACTAGGCTACTTGTCTTGTAAAGTGCAATTGTCATTATGTTTTAAAATAGACTTCAACTTGTTAAAAATATGTTGCAAATAATGCATTACCTTAATTTTTACGTGCAAGTACCGGTGGTGTACTTTTCAAGTTTGGTTTCGACTTTTTTTAAATATTTTGTATGTCTGTTTTTTCTTATTATTTTCTGTTTTTTTTCAAGGTAAATTTTGGTTTTTTTTTTCATAACAGAGTGGCAACACTGATTGCCTGATTTCACGTTGGTGCCATGTTTGATGTTATCATTATGTAGCCTAGTTTAGGATGCATGTAGGGTAACCTCTGTGTTGGTCGTGTCCATAAGAGTGTATATAATAGTACTGTATAGTGGACCAGAGGTGGGGAACCAGTTTACGGCCTCAGAGGTTTCAAGCAATGTTGAACACGAAACCACACTGTACTTTCATCATACATAGGCCATGCGATTGACAAGATATTTTACCAATGCACAAGGTAACACTCATTACTGCACAACTGAGGGAACAATGAATCTTACAGAAAGAGCAAGGATTCGGACGGCAATAGCTACACATTGATGCAGGGGCAAATGGTAGGCAGTGATTGTGGTCAGTATGTTAAAAGCAGCTAGAAAAAGAACAGGTAAAATTAGATGATAGCTCAATTCCAAATGGCAATGGCAGTGTACAACCCGACCTCTGTGTTTAGGTTGGGATAAATGTTCTCGAGCTCATGAATTTTTTGCCCTTTGCATAGCCTACTTGTTTCTATCTACTTAGTTTCTTAGCAATATGATTCCAAGCTCACTAGTTACACCAACACATCATGAACAGTATGAGTAAGCCACCAAACTCAATAGCACACCATGTGTGTGAATGGTTCTGATTCTGCAATTTGAGAAAAAGAAGAAACCAAACAGGAGCAAAATGGGCTGATCGTGCAAAGGTTTAGAATGCTGATCAATGATCACACCTGTTTTTTATATCTGAAACATTTTGGTCATTTTTTACAGAGGCATTTTGGTCTCTGAAACATTTCGATCATTTGCTTCATAGTTCTATTAAAACTCACCATAACAGTGTTATTTTAGCTTATGTTTTCAAGCATTCTGACTGAAATGACTCAATTTTTTCAGCCATTTCAAAAATGTTTCGGTTTATGACCGAAAAAAAAACCCATGATGATCACACGACCTGTTAATTGGCTTGTTTTGTTACTACACAGTGCTGTAACATTGTTGAGTGTCTTTCTTTTACTCAGGAGTGCAAAGAGGGCCACTGTAAAATTTACTACAACTGCGAAACTTATTGAAATCATTTGTTTTGTCAACTTTGCAGTTTTTAATGTTTGTTTAAATCCAAATGTATTTCAAATATTAATACTCAAAAAAATTCTGATTTTTGGATTCATATACTGACATGAAAGATTCGAATCCATAGGATTTGATTTGATATTCCATTATATGCATTCGTATCGAATATTGTATTATACAGGCTTAGACAAGAGTTACGTAGTTGCAAAGAGTCAGAGTTCTTTAGGTGGAATACGAGTCGGTTTCCTAAGAACACTAACTACTCTTTACCCATCATTATTATCAGGCCCACTCTAAACCAAAGATTCAGCTATGGATGAAATTGTCTACAAAGCAGCATGAGCCTTATAGCTATGCAAAGTGATCAGACCAAGAATGAAGAACCAGCAGTGTTGCAACCTCTCTAGTGGCGTTGCATTGATTGTGTGATTCACCACTAACAAGACGTGCATGAAGAATAACACCATTATATATACATAGCGCGAGCAAGCAATTGTAAGAGAGATTGCGGCACATGATCTCTATTGTTGCTTGCTGCCACAGTGCGAAGCTTTGCACACCTGCCGCTCGGGTTTCCGATCGAAACAAAATGGTGCTGTGACCAGGATGAGGAGGTCATGCCGATTTCAGCCTTCACACAAAGAACGTGCGATCGGTGTGGTTCGTTGTAAAAAGGAGGGGATGTTGTTGCAACTTCTCCGTTGGCGTTGATTGTGTGATTCACCACAAAGGGATGTGCGTGAAGAATAACACCATTATATGTAGTGCAAGTAAGCAATAGTAAGAGAGGTTGTGGCACATGATCTCTATTGTTGCTTGCTGCCACAGTGCGGAGCTTTGCGCACATGCTGCTCGGGTTTCCGATCGCAACAAGCAGGCAGGTGGGAAAAATCCCTCCACTTTGGCAGCTCTTGCAGCTGAACCTAGAAACTCTTTGGCAGATGCAAAGCAGGGATTACTGATTACTATACAAATTCGTTACCATAATGCTTCACTGGATTTGTTTTCAATTTCCTCGAAGCAATCATCCTTCTTGTAGAGGTTTTCCTAAACAATAGCAAAAGGATTCTGTTTCACCTTAACTAACATATTATCAAAACAGGTAAGGGTACAACGTATGTTGCAAACTAATAAAAAAAGCTGGTTTAAATGAATATGCAATTTGCATATGTAATACCAGAACTTGACCAATACATTGGCAAAATGGGTCATGTATCATATCAGCAATATTCGCTCATGAAAGCAACTATGCTAATGCTTTGCTCAAAGTGTTTAGAACAGCTATGTCCAACAGGTGGCTTGCATGCGGCCCAGGCAAAGGTTTTGTGCAGCGCAGTTCAGGTTTTCACTGTAGTATAAGTAGCCTATACACTGACAACCTGCCATTATTGTGATAAATTTTAAATTTTACCTTTACGATACAGGTGGTCCCCACTGCCACTTTATCACATCTGTACTGCATTCTGGGAGATTTCCATATGACCACAGACATTTTGGTGCCAACATTTTTTACTAGTTTTTTAATTTCTACCCTTGTTCCACTGGCACTAAACTTGCTTATAAAATCAGACATGTGGTTTCAGTACATTTGCTTAAACTAAATTTACTTTGTCAAGATCAAAATAGGCCATTCAATGTGCAGCCCTCATTAATATGTCATTCAAACATGCAACCCTAGTTAAGACAGTGACATAATTTTAGGCTCAGTAAACACTTTCGGTTTGGCAAAGCTGGTTTAGAAGCCATAGTGTTTAGCCACTACTGCCAAGCTTGTTTATGATGACATATGACTTTTGAAGAAAAAACGTAGAAAAACCATGCTTTATCAACTTTAACTAAAAGTTGTTACATTTTGATTATTGGATCATAATCTTGCAAAAATGCAAAAGATTTCATGCATTTCTCAAATTGTGAACTACCATCTTTTCTTGTGAGTTGGTTTAATAGGCGCTGTATTACCCTTTACCTATGGTTTGCTCTGCTTTATGAGCTGATAAATTTTTATCAAAATCTGTGACTAGTGGTGACATAGCTGTGTGATTTGGCAATTAATGACCCATTGAACATTGCAATTTTGTAATTTGTTTTTCATGCAGAACTCTGAAAAAGACATGCAAATGAATAAAATTGTTTGTTATCAACTACTAAAAATTTTTGCTTCTTGCGTACAATACTTATCAACATTTTTTTCTTTGTTTTTAAGTTTTCTGATGCCTTGCTAATAAAACTATCACTTTTAATTTGTCAGCATTTTTCATGTATAAGAAACATTGATATACTGTATATCTGTGAGAACAACATTTCAAATACAAACAAATTAAAGCCAATACTGTACTATATAAAATAAGTAAGATTTTAGTATTTTGTCAAAAATAACTTTAAAAAATAAAAGAAGATTTAGAATGAACCAGCTTGAACAGGTTGATGAAAAAAATGACTGCTCATCTTAATGCAATGGCACAAGCAACACCATTGGAAATTGTACCTTTTCCATCTATGCAATGTTGATTGAGCAATGACATGTAAAGTGGTTGTGATTTCAGGTAACTATACAAGCACTAAGCAATGCGCACTGTTGCTTGAGAGAAAGCGTTCTTCTTGCGATGCTGGGTTCTTCCAGCTGAAGGTAGCTAATTTCGTAGCAATAAATGGAAATCGTGGTACAAAGTAAGAATTCTGTTCCAATAAAAGTTTTTTAAAAATCCATAAAGCAAGGTAAGGTGTCAGATTGATTACATGGTATATGCAGAAGACCCACCAAAAATAAAGAGAATGGAATGTGTGTAAAGTTGTAGAAGTGACCAAATGCACATAGATGAAGACATAACAAATGGGTTTTCAAAAACAAGACAAAAACAGAAAAAAGATTAAGCAAGAAAAAAACAACCACTGCAACAACAGTCATGAAAAACAAACACAGAACAATATAACATACAGAAATATGCAAAAAATACAACAAAATAACAAAAAAGGTGAGTAATAACACATGATGGTGGGTAAGCAATGGATGAAGATATATGCATATATGAACAGGTAAAGCATGCACGTAGGTGAGAGAAGCAACAATGGAGGTTATGAGGCAAAGAGCAGTGCAGCAACCACAACATTACAGAACAAAGGCACATATCAGAGGTAAAAAACAATGTTTACTCACACAAATCATGAAGGAGCAATACAATTGCCCACAGACCATAATGGAAAAATAAAGTTAGTTGATGAGTAATGAGTGGAGTATTTAGTTATAGAAAAGATACTATTTCATTCATAATGCTGTGACATGAATCCATCAATCACACATCTAACATCAGAGTCATGACATTGACATAATTCTCCATAATTCTGCTTTATAAAATTGTGGGCCTCAAAAAATGGTGACATACTAGTTTAACACTAATTTGGAAAATAGCATTAAAAAACATGTTCGTGGATTCGATGCGATTCACTGACATAGAATATATGCATAAAATCCGTCGCTGGTAAACATTATGAAATTATGCGCATGTAAAATGTATGGTAGCCTACCTTTACCATTTCAGCAGCCGTGGTGGCAACAGCACTGCATGAGAACTGCTGAGTCATTATGTCTGCAAACGCAAGGTTTTAGCCTAGAGTAGGAATGGGGAACTTGCGACCTGTGTGAACATGTGATTTGGCCCACATAAGAATTTTTATTACCCATGTTAGAGTACAACATAGTGTCAACACAAAGCTCCATGTTAAGCAGGTACTTACTACAATAAAAAAGTCACTCCTTATAGTTACTTAAAGGTAGAATTTTAGAATAAAATTAATTGATTTTGCAGATCACCAGTGATAATATACAATCCATGCGGCCCGTGATAAAGGTTCACCACCTCTGGCCTAGAGTTTTATGGTTAGGATTTCAAAGTTAGGATTAAAGTTTCACAATTAAGGCTTTACGGTTAGTGTTTAGGATTAGGGTTGGGTTTAAAGTTGTGTTACGGTTTGGATTTAACCTAAGCAATGCAATGATTCAGCATTTCTCATGGATTGTTGCCACTACCATGTTGTGACTGTGCATGGTAGGTGGGAGCGTGGAGGTAGGCCTACCTATTATCTGAGGTGATATTTTCATTGCGCATAAATTCGTAAATACTTACCAACAATGGTTTTCATGCATATATATATTCATTGTCAGTTCATCATAATGAGTTTACCAACATCTTCATTGACATTATTTTCTTATTTGGTGTTCAACTGAAATTTGACCAAACAAATAGTTAAATGCTGTCTCTGTCCTTGCCTATTCAACCTCTAGGGCAGAGACAGATTGCAAAAAGTTTAACAATTTCAACTTCAAAAAAATTGTACCATTTTAACAAGCATAATTTAGGACTGCCAACTTAGGAGTGCGATGTAAAAAATGACTTAATTGAACTTTTGAGTTGAACATGGATAAAAAAATCTTACTCTTACTAGTCTATTTTCTGCAAAGATACAGAACTCCTGTATCGATTAGCAACTTCATCACTGCTTGTGGTTTGACATTTTGTGTAAAAATCTGAATTACCTAATTTTGTATAGACCAGGGATGGGGAACCTGTAGGCCAAATGTGGCCCGTATGAACATTTGATATGGCCTGGAATCCTGCATCAGAATTTTTGTTATATAAATTAGAGCACAACATCATCTTTCACGAGTTTATACAAAACTTAAGCCTGCACCTGCGGTGCAAACAAGTCTGTCATGACTACCAAACAGACCACCTACATGCCCCCCTGCCTACGTGAAAGATCAAGCAATAGATGCTGTCCAGGCTTAACTTTTGTATAAACTCACAAACGCCTCATGCCAACAAAAATAAACATCACAAGCCATATTTCTTTACACACATGGTCACGTTGCACTAAGTTCTTCCACATTCCTGACAGACGGGAAACTATACTGGCCATCAGGATGACAACAAAAACACTCATGAAGCAAACATCCTTTGTAGTCTAACCTTCAAAGTATTTCAAAAACACACATTTTTTTGCTTAAAACATTTTCGACCACCATTGCCGAAACGTCCCGTCGCCAAAACAGCTCATTGCTGAACTGTTCTAGACTGTAGCCCTCTAGACTAGCTATGACCAACCCGCAGATGTGGCCCAGTTTAGGTTTTTGCTGTAGTAAAAGTGTCCCACATACTGACAGCCTGTCCTTATTTTGATAATCTTGAATTTGACATTTTTGATGCAGATGGTCCTCAGTGCCACTTTATCACATCTGTCACCACTGCAGTTAGTATTCCAACGCGTCCACAAACTACATTTAATTTGCTAAGAACAAAGTAAGCCATTGAATGTGCAGCCCTCATTAACCCTTTAACGGCCGCGATTGGCTGGCCCTTTTTTGGCCATAAATCTCCAGCTGCTAGAGCTAGAGAGCTGTTCAAACCCTACGGATTCAGCAAGTCTTCTAGTTGACATAGAGGCGTTTTCTGGAGGTGACGTCACAATGAGGGCATGTTTTTGAATTTTCAGCCAGCTGTCCCTGGACCCCAATCCACTGACCCATTCTTTTGACTCAAAGTTGTCTTGAAAACTAGGCCAAAATCTGCGTCTATCGAGCCCTTGATTGACTGCTAGCATATCCATAGCCAAAATTGTGGGTCAAAAAGCCAGTTTTTAGCCTAATTCCAAACTTTTCAGCAAAGGCATAATTTGCCCTTTCAGGGCAAAGTTTGGCCAGCCATAAGTCGGCAGCAGATTGAGCTAGAGAGCTGTTCAAACCCTGTAATGACTCATGGCGTCATGTAGCTTAGAATAAAAGATTTAAAAAAAAAATTTTGATGGGGGGTTTCAGGCCAGTTAGATTTTAAATGGGATATGATTTTTGGTTAATTATATGACATCATCATCCGATCCCACACGCCAATATTTTGGCTCGCAGTATGTTTGGATTCTAGGCTAAAATACGCGTCTTTAGAGCCCTTGATCAAGCTTCTAGCGTTTCTGGTTCAAAAGTTATGCCAAAAATATTCCAAATATGTCAGGAGTCTCTCAGGGGATTAGTGGGGATTTCCCTAATTAATATTCTACCATTTTTGCCATAACTTATCAACTAGAAACGTTAGAATGTCCATCAAACCCTCTAAAAGCTCGTACTATAGCTTAGAATGCATTTAAATTTTGTGCGGTTTTGCTCCAGAAATTCGGCTCGATTTTCAAACTCCCACGGGATGTTGACATCATGGATTGTTTGGACAGACCTGTCAAAACATGTGAAAACATCCTGTGGTTTTGTAAACATGGCCAGAAAGGCCGAAATCGCCGTGAAAATTGTTATTTTCAGTCTAAACTACAAGTCTTTCTGGATTCAGAGCAGATTTGAACAGCTCTCTAGCTCGATCCGCTGGCGAGTGTTGGCCATATAGGAAAGGGGTGTTTTCCATCCCAGACTGGAGTTTGTGGGTGCTGAAATTTTCACCAATTTTTGGTGTTTTGTCCATAATTTTGGTTACAGATCTGCTAGAAAGTAATTCACGGGCTCTAAAGACATGGATTTTGGCTTAGTTTCCAAAAAAATCTTGAGCCAAAAGAATGGCCCAATGGGTTGGGGCTCATGGCCGGCCAAAGGTGGCCAAAAAAAGGAAAAATATTCCTACTTGTGGCGGTCCCCCCAGAGAACCCCAAACTGAAAACGAAATTTTTTTTTCGATTTTGACAAGAAGACTTGCTGAATCAGTAGAGGGTTTGAACAGCTCTCTAGCGGCTGGCGATTCATGTCCAAAAGATTGTGAACCAATATATTGGCTGGCGCGGTCGTTGAAGGGTTAATATGTCATTCAATATGCAACCCTGGTTACTACGGCCAAAGCAAACAATACAACTGACATCTTGCTAACGTTTCGATAACAACTGTTATCATCTTCTGTGCATAGCAATAGTGGCCTGGTTACGATATTGACATAATTTTTGGCTCAGTAAGCCATTTGGGTTGGACATTGTAGTTCTAGACACAAGTGTGCCCTTGTGTCGGAATGAATGCAGCAAGGTCAGTATTGGTCAGTACATTACAACAATCATGGCATAACAATGCATGACTTGTTGTGCTAGTTGATTATTATTTTTTGATAGCTCAGGCAGACCTATGGTAGGCTGAAGAACTGACAGCATGAAACACAGTGTTGCCCATAAAAATGTAGTAGAAATAGATTTACTGTAGTTCTACTTTCAATTTTCTTGTAAAGTTTGCAAAAACTTTTATATCTGTTTTGTGAAGCTAATTTGTTTCGTGACCCCAAAACTACATTTTGCAACCCCATTTAGGGTCGTGACCCATAGTTTGAGAGGCCCTAGTCTAGACAATAGCATTTTTAGGTTAACACTTTGGCGTCCGGCTGCTTTTAGGGATTATAGGAAAAAAAACGCCTAAACGCACGTGGCTTTGCGTGGGAATATCTCCACTGCTGTTTGGGTTCCGGACCTGGTCGAAGCGTCAAAAGACGTGGCAAGTCTCCTAGTCTACACTCGAAAAAAAAAATTTTTTGCTTGGGGAGTGCAGGTTTTTTGTGAGTGACGTCGTAAATGGAGGACTTTTAGGCCATCTTGGCCCACTGTGCCTGGCCCTGGGTGCCAACCGTTAGATGGTAGTATTTCGCTGAAGTTTTTACTGGTAACTAGGTTACAATCTGAGTCTTTTGATACTTTGGATGACCTGTTGGGGTTTCGGGTTCAAAAGTTATGATGTGAGTTAGTAAAAATATTTGGCTAATTAGATAATTAATTAGGTTGTTTATTTTAGATCATAACTTTTGAACCAGAAATGCTAGAAAGTTGATCAAAAGCTTAAAAGACTCGGACTCGAGCCTAGTTTCCAATGAAAACTTCAGCGAAACACTTTGGCCTAGCGGTTAGGTCCTGGGCCAGGCAACACGAGCCAAAATGATCCCAAAACTACTTCACTTATGACGTGAGTCACAAAAATCCGCAACCCCCAACCAAACAATTTTTTTTGACTGCGATCTACTAGACTGGCCGATCCGCTTGAGCCCTTGAACAGCTCTCTAGCGCAATCGGTGGAGGAGCTAGGGTGTTGGTAAGGCAACCGAAAACTGCTGTTTTTTAGGCTGAAATGGAAGTACGAATATATCTTATGCCGGTTCTCAAAGTGTTAAGGTATTATTTTCTATTTGCTTTTAGACTCTGTGTTGCATGACATTATGTGTTAAAATTTATGCTACACAGCTCTATGTCTTCAAATTAACTGTGCTGCTTCCGTCAAAAATAGTTTGTTGGTATGAATTGATCCTAGTAAGTTGATGTTCTTCATGTTACAGCTCAATTAACAACCAACATTACAAAGATCAATCGATCCTTATGCAATATACATGCATCTATTTTGTCAAGACATTTTCGTATTTGTCACTTGTCAGGTAACTGATGCCAGTGAAGCAATACCTATAGTGATGTACTAGTCTAGTGCTTCGATTGGAAACCCCTAGCAGCAAGTGCGCAAAGCTTCACTGTGGCAGCTAGTAACAACAGAGATCACCTGATGTGTTCACTCTGTTATTGCTTGTTCATGCCACATTTACTGTATATGGGTATTATTCTTTGCACACATCCCTTTCATGGTGAATTGCACAATCAACGCCATGCTAACCAAGAGGTTGCATCACTAGCAGATGAGCATGTGCTATTAAGTTATGATCTTGGAGGTTGAAATTTCAGTCATGTGGAAGCAAGACCTTGAAAAGTTACAGGTGTGATTATCTTGCCAAATGTTTTATTTTTAACACTTGCAGTACTGTGTGTTTTGACCAGAAAAACAACCTGGATGCCAGGTCATTTTGAAAAGTTTACATATTTTTGCTAGTTTCCTAAAGCACCTTGTAATTGAAGCCCAAACAAGTGCTTCAATTGTTAAATCCACCATTTTTTCATAGTTTTTGTATTTGAATATAAAAATTTCATGAGAAAAAATATTATAGCTGGTATCCAATAGAAGCCAGATCCATATTTGTAGGTAGGTTAGTTTCTGCTTCGAAAAACCCAATATGTGCAGTTACTTGGGCCAGGGTTGAAAGTGTTAAGGTTAAAGCAAAGGGCAAGAACCCGTAGTTTTCGTACATGATTTCCAAAGTCCTTCAAAACCTCAATCATTTTTGACAACAAGGAAACCAAAACAACAAATGTTTAATGTATCATATCAGTGGGATGCTGTATTCAAGAAACCAACCTTTAGTTGTAAAACAAGTGCCAACGTAGCTTATTTCAGCACTTTTCAGACGAGTCTGTTGCTTCAGCATTTCATTTAAAAACACTGTTTTCTGCTCAGACTTGTGTAAAAAAGGTAATAGTTCAATTTTTGCTGCACTCCTTACGTCAGATAAAAAACATTGATTGTGCTTGCAGTCTAGGTACTGTTGCAAGCTTTCGGGTGGTGTTGCGTTGATTATGTGATTCACCATGAACGGGATGTGCGTGAAGAATAACACCATTATATATGTAGCGCGAGCAAGCAATAGTAAGAGAGATGGCGACGTGGTAGCTCTGCCGATATTAACGTGTGAACGATTGAACATGATGACTAGCCTATGCAAAGAGAGATTGCGAGCATGATCTCTATTGTTGCTTGCTGCCACGGTGCGAAGCTTTGCGCGCATGTCGCTCGGGATTTCAGATCGCAACAGTACCAGCCAAGCAATTTTTACCTTAATCACATTATGTTTCACACCAACTTCATGGCAAAAAATGAGATAATGTTGCAGTAAATGTATAAGTAGATAGGCATTGTATTGTAAGTCTCACAGAGTTTTCATGTATTTATGACCAAAGTTTAAGCTAACAGTGTCTTGGTGTCTTACAATTACGAGCCATTGCAATCATTCAAAAATCTATGACAGTGAACTCAGTTCAACCAATGTAGCAAAGATTGTGTAATTACATTTTTAGTGAAGGATAGTTTTGTCTTGTTTTATTAATACTTTGTTAGAAACATCCTTCACTTGCCATGATCTATGCACAGCATCTCAGTTGTAGTCTTAGTTTTATTTTCAGCATTTTACATTGCTAACAGTTTTGTTTGATTTTGTTGTATGTCATATTAATTCAAAGAGTTGTTTGGGTTTCAGTTGCTTGAGGTTGCTTCATTTCTGATTAAAAATGGATTAACAATCTGAGATCTTCTGAAATAAATTATGAATAGTTTTTGAAGGCTTGTTTAGTTTTGATGAAGTTAATAGGTTTGTCCCAAGTTTATGTTTGGAAAAATATTGTTGTATTATATTAGATAAAGTGCTCACTATGATATTGTGTTGGTAGTATACATGAGAAAAGATGGATATTTTTTAAGCTACCACAGATTGTTTTCAGGGTTTGCAGTATTGGCCACTGTGTGCCAACACCTAGGCAGAGTTTTGAGTAATGGATTTGGCTGTGACATGATGCACGTGCTTGATTTTATGCTTTTACTGTGACCACGCAAACCAATTTTGACTTGAAGTAGTTTTTATACTGGTGATTCTGCATGGATGGTTGATGTGAGGAATGTCTTCTCAGCTAAGCAGCTCTACTACAACATCTGATGATGTGGATATGTCAGGCAGAGAGCATAATAGTCGCTTGGAATCGATGAAACGACAATTCAATCGTAAACTTGGAAGAAGAACATTGCCATTGCCACATAAGTCAAGCAACTTCCTCATTGGCGAGAGAAAAGTTGCATCAGCATTTCAATCTTTAGATGGTCACATCGGCAAAGTAAGCTACCTAAAGCCTATAGTTTGAGAACGGAATTAATTTGATTTCTTCTTTCAAAGGAAATACATGAAGCACAAAAATATTGTCTTCATTTCAAAAGAAATGTACATAAGGTTTTTATCTATTTTGGGCCATGTAAAATTTTAGTAAATATGTAAAGCAAAATAACTTTTGTTTGTAACACATTCTGGTTCACTGGTTTGCAGCTACAAAATTGTGACATTTAGCACAAGTTCACAATGGCTATCCTCCAAAAACTTCTTAAAGCTACAGGTTCATGAATTGTTTCACGGCTACAACTTTTATGAATATTTAATATCTAACTCAAAAATTGTTGGTAAAATTAGACACATCATAATAAGGTCATCTACATCCATGTTTTTTTTCCAGACCCTGTTAATGCTGTACTGGTTCTTGAATAATTCTTATTGAAAGAAAACTGCACATTTGTTCTTTATTGAACTCAATATGCTGCCTTCAAACACAGTAAAATTAGATATATAGAACATGCTTGAACTACACCGTTGACAATGCTAAATGTACAATTGGTTTCAAATTGACCACAGAGATAAATTGCTTTTATTCTGTTGTCAGGTATAAAGTTTTCCTTTTTCACTATTTTTGCTTTATTTAAAATTCATAGTTTCACTAAGCCAGTTCACTAATTTGCATGCACATGACACTGAAGCAATCAAACAAAAACATGCTTTCAACCAAATTCCATGTAGCTTTAATAACGGCTAGTTTATGATAGGTGAAAGCTATTATTTTTTTTCGGTCATAGACTGAAACGTTTTTGAAATGACTGAAAAAAATTAAGTCATATTGGTCAGAATGTTTAAAAATAGTCTAAAAAACACGTTTATGGTGAGTCTTAATACAACTGTGAGACAAATGACCGAAATGTTTCAGTGACCAAAATGTCTCTGCTAAAAATGACCAAAATGTTTGGGTGAAAAAAAACCCAAGGTGAAAGATTGTTCCTTTGTCTTTGCATGTACTTTGGCCTGGAACACATTGAAACTTTTTTCCAATGTCAGTATGGTGTTGTTGCTTGATTACTCCAAACCTGGCAGGAACTTACACAAGCTGTGAAGTTCCACATTTTTCCTTTGCCTTAAAGCAGTGGTTCTCAAACCGTGGGCCACATCTGGCCTGCAAGGCCCTCTGGAGTGGCCCGCGAAGCAATTTTCATTGGAAAGAAAACTAAACACTTTAATCATTTAAGAGAATTTTTTAGATAATTTTTATTGAGATTATAAATTCTTGTGGCCCGCGAAGGGTTTCTGAAAGACAAATGTGGCCACAAGCCAAAAAGTTTGAGCACCACTGCCTTAAAGCATTTAACTCTGTTGGGGCACAGCACTTAAATAAAATGAGGATCCTTAGGAAAAAATTATTTGAATGTAACAGTACCTTGTCCAAACATTGAAGTGGAAACTTTATCTAATTAGGTTTATAGTGAAAATTGTTAAAATAGTAAAAGGTTGCAGTGAACTTCAACTTCCAAGTGCGCAACTGAGAACCCACACTCTAAAGATAATTCCTGAAGCAAAACCAAATCCAGTCTTTTGCTGTTAAACCAAGTTTTCTCTGCTCACCCATTTCTAAGCAAAATTGCTGTTTTTTGTGATCTGCATAACATTTCACAGATTCACCTTGAACCACACATGTCAAACAATGTTTGCTTCGTGTAAGATTTTAACTCCCATTATCTAACAGTATTGATTGCTAGACATTAAAAATTATTATGATGTGCTACCAGCACCATTAAATCTCCCAATAACTCATTAACAAGGCACACTGATAAGTGAATTCATTTAGAGTTGGTTGCACACACACTAATAAGTGCATTTAACATACTAATCAGTGAATTAATTTCCGCTCAAATGATCTACCCACACTTTACCTGTACATGGCAGGGAAAATCACCGAATTCTCAGTTATTTGTCCCAGTATTTGTTTTTGTGGATGCTGTGCATTTTACAGCATTTCAGCTTGAAATGAGTCAAAGGAACATCTCTGGGCTTTGTACATGCTTTTTTTTTCAAGAAAATCAACACCAGCAAACGTACCAATTTGGCATTTTTAGTTTCATTTACTTTTGAGAATTGAGTAGCTGGGATTAAGTATTTACGATTTTTCGCCAGCAAAGCTGATCTTCACATTTTGTGGAGAGCTCATCTTCACATTTTTAACTGATGTTGTGTATGAGGTGCATTAATGGCTGATACTGTGCATCACTTGATAAAGCCATGTTTTCTTTTGCATTTGCATGTTTTGTTTACAGGACATCAAATCGTCAAGCAAATATATGTCAAGTGACGCTGACCGTTTGCCCGCAAGTCATCAGTCTAAAAAAGATGGTCTCAATCCAGTTAAGGCTTCAGTTGGTAGCAGTAAGAAAGGAAACAGCGATTTTGAATCTGGTATACCAAGAGTGCAGCACAATGAAACCACCTCAAGCAGGTCATCCTGCCCTGCCAAAAGTTTCCCACCCAACGCAGCAGTGCCCTTGTCACATGAACGCAAGCCGGCTCCCAGTCGTTCCGACTTGAATCCTACGAAGTTAAAAATGATGGCCATGCAAATGCCTTCCACTTCGTCTGCCAGACAGGTTTTGGAAAACGTCCTTTCTCGGGAAATGAAAGGCAGTGAGAGGAAGAAAAGTGAAAAGGTTGTAGCACAGAGTAACAGCCCTGCTGCGTCGAAAGCGAATGATACAAAACAAGCATTGGATTTGAGCGACGCGTCGCCTAGCGACAATTCGCAGCTTTCGGCCGCGGCAAATACCTACAGCCTGCCAGGTAAGAAGGAAAAGAATAGTGAGGAGAGCGTGCGAAGCCACCAGCCGATATCTCCTCCTTGCGGAAGCCTTCTGCCAACCAGTAACATTGCCTCGAGCAGCAGCATTCGCGAAAAGCTGCGCAAACATCACAAACACAATGTTCCTGCCAGTCGCAACCTAAGAATAGACGAAACGCAGACGTCACAACTCGACGCTTCCAGAGGTAACTTGGAACAGATATCTCGTTAGGTGATAAATCGTTTCTGATGCTTTAAACTGAACTCTGTGTTTTCGGTTTAGCTTTAATGGTGACAAACATACGTAAATTTCATTTTCCCAATCACTAAGCGCACAATGCTTCAATGCTATTTTTCATCTACGTCTGTGCGACTCAGATCGCATCACGTGTTGTTATGTTAATTTTTTTTTGCCAACACTTACGTGCAGGACAACATTACAAAGAACTTGTTCTTCTAACTGATAACATCACCAAGCTCATCTATTCACGGATGTGCATCTTCAGGCCCGTAGCCAGGTTTTAAGGTTTGGGAGGGAAAATACATTTTAGAGGGACGAGAGATTTGTTTTATTATATGTATAAAACAATTTTTTCTGGGCACAACAAAATTTGGGGGGAACTGCCCCCGAATGCCCCCCCCCCGTGGTGGCTACGGGCCTGTCCGGTATTTCTTCTTTTATACTTTGCATTTTTGTTTGTGAGTTTGTTTGGTTGTTTAAGGGCGATGGCCATTTCGCTGCGCAATCTATCTCACGCCGCGCTGGTGAAGCTTTTTCTTCTGTTGGCCAAGGTGCTATAATTCCTTGTGTTTTGCCATTAGATATTCTTCTGGCATCAAACTTGGGCGAATCTTCCTGATCGTGATTGATTGTGATAGGCATGGCTTTCTTAGTGTGCGGCACATAAACAAGGAAGCATGCTACTTGAACTAAAATATTTTTGTGAACGACAGCGAAAGAGGCCTTTTAGTTGTTATTGTTTATTTGAAAGTTCACATTCGATGTTGATGTCAATTCCTGCGGCTGTTTCCTTGAGTTCGTTGCGTTTGGCTTAGCACAGTAAGGCTGCTTGGACTATGTGCAGTTTAAATTTTTCGTTACATTGACTATTCTATTCAGGTCGATGTGGTACCACTGAAATTTCGCCGCTTTTACGAGTGTGTTTTTGCTCAGAAGCACCAGGTCTCCCCACTGAGGATAGTCCCCTCAACCAGACAGCAAGCTCTACTAACGAAAGTATCTTAGACAAAATTCGGCAGAAAGGACCTATGGTGAGTGCGCGTTTGAAAATGATGACATATGATAGATGCTGTTAAGTAGCACTGCAGATAACAACAAATTATCTTTGAAGTGAAACTCTTTCCCACGAGGCTTCTGCGGTCTCCCGACTATGATGTGGTCGCTATTGTTGCGTAACCGTCTTTCCATTTTGCTTGCTTCTCGTTCGTTGTATGTTTTATGTTACTCACACATGAACTTCGAAGCAGGCTGGCGTTTTTCATACTTGCCTATCCGGTTCCAGTGAGTTCGCGTTTTTGCACAAGACACAATTAATGCCCCTCAAAACGCATGCGGTTTGGCGATGAACCGTCGTTCGGAAATCGGTTTTAGCCAATTGATTTTATACCTGTTCTGCAACAGGTGTTTATTTCCAGTTCGACCGCAAACGCTCGCGACAGCCTGTTGCTTGTTTTGTCAGGTTGCCAAGCAGCTGTCCAGCCAATCTCATAATGAACTTGAAAGTATTGCCAACTCTGTGTCCAAGAAGGCAAGGCCACCGAACCAGACAAAGGTCGGAAAATTCGGCATAGATTTCAAGTTTCTTGGACGCTGTGTGCTTTTCAGTTATAAGCCTTATGCTCCTTGTTTTTGTGTAACGCTAATTAACACGTAACACCTTCAGGCAACTTCAAGTGCGAAACGAAAGAGGTACGCTCAAAAGTAGTTGTCTGAAATAGTGTCCAGTGCACAAAACACTCACGCGTTTCGGTCTGTTTATAGTTGCTGAAAGCTGAAAGAAACTTTAGTACCGAAGCGGCTTCGAAAGCCGATAGAAAATCAAATGTTCTGTTTCAAGCTGGAGATGCCTCGCCTTTTTATAGAGTTAATGTCGTTACTACAACTGGTGTCACCTGTTTTCTCATGTAGGCACTTGTGTTTGCAACTCGTGTTGCTGAATCAGCTGTTTCTGTTCGCTTTCACAATTGTGCGATGTTGGTTTGACAGGTTTTAAATCGTCTAGCTAGAGTTCTCCCTTTTTTAACAGTTACTAAATTTTGTACACATCGTTTTATTCTGTTTTCTCAGATCTCCAGCAGACCTGGCTCTCCTCGCACGCCAAGAAGAAAAAGTTCGCCAGTCGGGGTATGTTTTTGAATCTTGAACTGTGATAAGTCTATTCATTTCTCAATGCTTTGCGGTTTTTTTATGTCTTGTTTGCTAGATTTCATGAGGAGGTGTTTTGACTTCTTGGTCGTGTAGCATTCGTTTTTTTTGCTATTACATCCCGCGATTTACTCGCGACAATTCGTCTTTGGTCCTTACTTGGCACTTCGCATCTTCTCGCGAGTTCTTGTCTCAGTTGCGCGAATCGCGATTGTTCCGATTGTCGGGGGGTCAAACGCCGGACTAAACGACGCACGAAAGGCAATCGAAATGTAACAGATGAAGAAGTGACGGGAGAACGCGTCGTCGACGAGTGAAGAGGGATCGAGTGTGCGGTCGAAAAACGTGCGCTTCGAGCCGTCCCGGAAACAGCGCGCTTCTCGGCGGCGACTTGAAGCGACATGACCGCGCGGCACTACAAAGCCTCGCGCGGTAATTGGCTGTGCGGTTTGTGCGTGTTGGTAATGGTTAGCCGGCGCTGGATTTATCCGCCGACGGACAGGTGCGCGCTGAAAGCGTTCGCGGATCCGTGTAGGGTCTTATTGTTTCTGGCTCGCATCTGGGGGCGGAGAGTTTTCACCGGTGACTTTCCCGGATCTGCTTTTCCATTGTTTTCTAAATGTTCATGCACGAACTGATCGCTTTGCCGCAGGATTTGTCGCTCGCTGTTGAGGCGGCGTTGTCGCGGCGCGAGCTCCGGTTGAGCTCAACCTCTTTCACCATTGCTGAGAGTAAAATAAACGGTTTCACGAGCACCGATCAAAGGAGAGTCTTCATGGTCAGGACAGGTTGCGATTGATGTTCATCGCCCGCGATAAAGGTTTGCGCGAGACGTCACAATGCTTTTGTGCATTGTTCAAAACACTTTTGTGCACTTTAAAGTAATTGTGCATGAAAGCGTGTCGCAGTAAACATAAAGGCCAGGCGCGCTAGGAAAAGAAGCCAAGCCATGCGAATCTAGTCGGAAAAGCGTGGAACCTTGCGTAGTTTTCTGTGGCGCGTTTGCTTTCTTCCTGTCCGACTTTCGGAGAACAGGCAATCTGCGGAAGTCTCTTTGTGTCTGTATTTCCCCCCAGCTACGGTTAACAAACTGGTCGTGCAAGTCAAACTCGAGGCCCAACCAAAAACCCTCGGCGTTCTATCGTTTCTGTCATTTGCGCAATCGCTTCCAGCGATGAAGCGATAATCAAAAGCGATAATCGTTGTTTGGCACTGGACGGTATCGCATGCGACGAAACTATTTTTATCATGTCGTGGTAATTTGTACAATTCCTGCATGCATATCACACTGCTTGCACGCAAACGACGCAGACCGCGGAAATTACCGATCTGCTTCGTTATCGGGCAGGGTCGAACCGCCATCGTTTTGTGTGGTGCGTAGCTACGCCCCTGGCCAGACTATACGCGAGTGCATCTTTCGCGCTGTGCCAAGTGGTAAGCTGATACAAGTCGTATGCGTTTCGTTGAAAGTCCCAGCAAATCGGAAACCGAAGGCGTCGACCCTTTGCACAGCAACAACTCATGGCAGCGAATAACAGCGGTGGTGTTTTGTACACCTCGCAACGCCGCGAAGGTTGCCTTGTGAACCGGCCACTGCGGTGATTGTTTCTCTGTGTTAACCACTTGATGAAACGTCCTCAAGTCGGATCAGTCAAAACATTTCACTACCACGGGCAAACAGGCCGCCCGCAGGTGTTCTGGGGCTTTGCGCAATTGCTGAGCTGGTTGAACTACTGCGCCTGTAGTATTAATTTATTTTAACGGAATCATCGTGTCGTCAGTTTATTGTTGCATTGCTAACCTGTGGAGCTTCAAGATTGTGCCGCACAACACTTTTCATGGCTGGGCAGACGTTGTTAAGCGTCCGCAAGTTGCGTGAATCGGAAATTTAGAGATCACAATGACCGCGCAACGCACTGAATACTAAATTACATGTACTGTAGTGTGGATTGTGGCTGGCCGGTCGATGGAATATATCGTTCGTAGCTCGGTGGGACTTGCTGCTTGCTTCCTCAGCGCATTGGTAACGATGAGAAGGTTCTTCTCGATAGTACATAGTTTCGTGTAAGCGATTGACACAGCACAAGAATTTTAAGTGACCCCGGCTTCGGTTGTTCAGCGCTTGTAGCTGATGACATCCCCGGAAGTTGTTTCACACGCATCGCGATTGTGGCAACGATATCATCTTTTGCTTACAGTAACATGTGTCTGTTTAATGGCTTTTTTCAGCTTTGCCAAGCTAAACTCAGGCGGAGCAAGAGCGTTTTGCATTGCTGTCCGCAGTCTTGTACGCTGCTGATCATTTCGCTTTTTGGTTATGTGAAAAAACGTAATACGAACTAAAACGTAGTAATATTGTTCTGCTGGCAGGTGTTCTATGGAACTGATGTTGAGACGACATTTCAAAATTTGTGGTGCTCGTCAAGGGTTTCTGCAAAATTCTGTATTCGAATAAGTCCACTGTACTCCAATCTGTTTTAGTTACAAAACTTGGTTATCTTGTGCCACGCGCATGAACCATATTTACAGAAGTAAGTCTTGTTAGCAGTTAGCGGTGAGCAGATCATGTTGCCTCATCTCCCCTGACGTTTCGCACTTAGCGATTCCAGTGAAATGAACCACACCTAAAGTCCATTTTCGGTATCACCTTATGATTACGTAGCTACTGAAAGAGACAATTTTTCATTTGGATAAAATTAGCTTTGTCGATTCTTCGTCCCTGTGTTGCTGCAAAAAGGGTTTGAATCAACCCCCGATTCCATATTCCACATTGGCGAGAACATGTATCAAAACTAGATTTGCATTTGTTGTACCAAAACTAGCACCAAACTAGAATATGTACCAAAACTATATTTGTATTTCTTTGTAATTGCTGCTGTTTTGAACAAGCCGTCGCAAAATCTTGTCTTCGTACAGGTGCCGGTTTGGTGGGTGATTTGAGTGCACAGTTGCTATGACAGGCGATTTTTCGTTTTAAACTTTTTGCTGCTATCTTCGTGGTGTCTTTTCCCGTCGGCGTTTTATCGTCTTTTCGCCGCAGTAGTTGTTTCGTGGTAAAAGTTTTCTTACATGAAAGCGGACGCCGACGAGAGAAGGCTGCCAGCCGCGGGTTTAATGACTCGGCATCCGGACAAAACCTGATCTTGTTTTTCGTGCGCGGCGCAGCCTGGTGTGAAGGTGCGCGGCGGAAGTCGAACAAAACAGCAACAGCAACAACAAGCCGCCTTGACAACGTTTTTCACCAACAAGCGCAATAGCGTTTAAATAAGCGAGCGGGAATGGTTTTTCGCTTCTCCCGCGAACGTCAGCTTCGTCTATTTCGGAGCTAAAAGCTTCGAAGCAGGTTGCCATTTCCGGTGGTGGCGCTGCATATGTGCTCGTGCAGCAGACCGCGTTTCTCGCGCTTGATGGGTGATGAGACCACGTTAAGATTGTCTTCATGAAAATTGCTGCAATAACAAGTGTCACCACAATTCTTTGCTGCAATCGCAAATGTCACCACAGTTTTTGCTACAATCGCAAGTGTCACCACAGTTTA
>Ga0210059_1001522_pt1 | contig 35072 bp, 24 predicted proteins | sample Ectturendosymbi2_FD_188042 | JGI IMG/M metagenome (GOLD analysis project Ga0210059, IMG submission 188042) | Ecteinascidia turbinata endosymbiont from Florida, USA - Sample 2 (SPAdes) (version 2) | ecosystem: Host-associated > Tunicates > Ascidians > Unclassified | place: Key West, Florida... | reverse complement strand
TGCAGCAGCTAAAACCATCACTTGACAGTTTTCGGTTCTCTACATGATGTTCCAACTTACACTAATTTTTTATCCACATAACACTGGCATGCATTCAGAAATGCTTTACACTAACGGGTCATTTGAAATCTGCCAGAACGAATGTTTGTGAAGCAGCATCGAAAAAACGGCTGAAGTACTTACTTGCTGTCGAAAAAAATATTCATGCTCAAGCAAAAATCGTCAAATCTCTACATGATATGTTTTAACTCAGTAAAAAAGTTTTTGAGTAATTATTTATGCACTCTGCATTGGCATACGTCCACAAATGCTTTACACTAACGGGTCATTTGAAATCTGCCAAGAACGAATGTTTGTGAAGCAGCGCTGAACACACGGATGAAGCACTTATTTGCTGTCGAAAAAAATATTTATGTTCAAGCAAAAATCGTCAAATCTCTGCATGATAGTTTTTAACTCAGTAAGAAAATTTATGAGTGATTGTTTATCCACATTACATTAGAAACCGCTCCAAATGAAATGCAATGTGACGAGACAATCAATGTGACGAGACAATCAGGTTACAGCAGGCCGATCTTATTTCCGCACTCTGCGAAACGCATACGTGACTGCAGGCAAAATCACCATGACTGCAGGCAAAATATACCATGGTTGCTTTGAAATGCTCTCCTGACCACACCGTACGTCAGCGAACATTATAAATACATGTTTCTGGTTGCTACAGACTTGTACGAAATGTTCGTACTTTATAGAGGAAAACATACGACCCGGGGCTCAACGGTTGGCATTTGAAGTGAAGTACGAGTGTATCGTACGCCGGCCACAAAAATACCGCGTGCCGGCGTTCTGCGGTTGGGCATGTTTCCAGACAACCGGCGTTCGATGGGTTTAGTCTCAATGAATGGCAGTCAACAACAACTTCCTTTTGTTGATATTCCATTACTGTATAATAAATCAACACAAGGTAAGCGTTGCAAGCTAAGTTACACAAAATCCTGCCAATAACCATCAATCATACGCAAGCCACCAGCAAACAACGCAACCTGAGTTTGGGTACGACGGCAAGTTCTCCACAAATGGACATATTGTTAAGTTCTGCAGCCTGCCTAACTGAAACTTTGAACTGTTTGCAAAACCACATTACGAAACTTTGAACTGTTTGCAAAACCACATTACGACTGACGAGCCGTAAGCGAGAAGGCACCAATTTCACATGTCCAAATCGTATCAGGTTTAGCGTACACTTTAGAGATACACTGTGTGTCAATAACGAGCATGTTTCAAGTAACTCCATAAAACGTTCTAAAGCGAATTTAAAGCAACAGTGACTTGATCTTTGTGAAGAAAATAAAGAAATAATAAAACTCCTCCGCTCCGTCAACTAAAAAGATTCTTAGACTCCGCATCTACAAAATAACAGCGAACTCCGCAACTCCACTTTTTGTTCACCTCTGGGAGATATATCCACTGGCATGGACGTTAGAGGTGTCGGTCATCTTTTGTACTCAAAATTAAGAGTTCCTTAAAAAGGCAGAGACCAATTTTAAGTTGCTCGCAACAACCGCAACATACTTAGAGTTTCAATGAACATACAGAAGAAAGACGTTAAAATACTTTCCATCTCTGTTACAGATATTCACGATCTTTATCTTGTACAACAAGAAATACGTTTCAATAAAACGTTTGTCTTGACCATCACTTTTAAATCTATACGGTATAAATACCGTATCTCTGAGCGGTTTCATCAGTGTCATCAAGCCGACGTTATAGCGATTGACGTTGTCTCTCTCACACTAACCACAAGGAAACGTTTCAAGTTTGAAGCATTTTAAGAGTACGAATATGTGAATATGTCCTGCTGTACCAAAACTTCGCTTGAAGTGAAGTGTTACACTCTCGGTGATAGCGGCAATTGCGAGAGCTCTTACAAAAATAGCATTGCTTACGGTGTGGTTAATAGAAAGTGTTAAGCAAGTCTTGCGACGTTGTGCATTGTAGCTGAGAAGCTTGACCTGAATGACTACTGAGACTTACCTTTGCGTTTTGACGTTGCGGTCAACAACACATCTGACCTTCGATGAACCTGTTGCACGACCGACGCGTTGCGCATGCGATAAGATTTTATGTGGAGGGCATTGCAGTTGGGTTGTTGTGGGGTGTAACATACACACGATGCCGGAAGCAGTATTTATCATTGTTCCAGCAGTAAGGTGCATTCGCACTTATGGTTTGGTTTCTTCCGCAACACAAGTTGCCGAGGCGGATTTATTAAAAACAACTGGCTACCAAGAGTCAGACAGCAAATAATTTCTTCGTAAAATCGCTTTACAACAAAAGCCAGAGTCGTAAGCAGCTGCAGTGAAACACACTTCGCCGATCTTCAAAATGTTGGTCACAGCACTGTACTGTACTGGACCAAGACCGTAGTCACCTTATTAAAGACGGCAACGTGCCACTTTCATCCATACGCCTAAATCTACGCTAGTCTGCAGCACAGTGCCCAAAGAAAAATGCTTGCGAAACTGCGCAAAACACGTAACATTGTGGACAAAGTGATTGGCAGTGCTGACGGTTTAACAACAGCTAGAAATGAACGTCCCAGCTGGGATGATGTTCACCTACGCTTAAGGTTTTCATAGGGCTCATTTCTTTGACTGAATGAAACAGCAATATGCGCTGCTGCACGTGTGAAAAAAATGAAAGTAAAATTTGGAGCAATTACACGAACCAATTACACAAAGTAGGGCATAAAAGTATAACTGAAATGTAAGAGAGAGAACGAACAGTTTAACAGAAAAAACTCAATCGCAAAAGCGACAGAACACACGTATGCAGTTGGTGCTTTGAAAACACAAAGCATTTTTACAAAAGAAATTGAAAACATTTCAGTATATTTCCTAAAGAAACTTCAAAACAAAGGTAAGTTTAAGACACAGTCACAAGCGGGAATCTTCAAAGAAACAAACTGTTTTTAAACTAAGACAGAATTTGAACAACGAATGGCGGAACTTTCGCACAGGTTTTTCGAACAACAGACAGCCAAAGAAAGATAAAAAAGCGATTATGTTGCACAGTGGATCAGGGTCAATGCGTCACAGCCCAGAACCGAGCAAGACTCAGCAAAGTGCAAAGTATCTTCAAACGCAAAACTGCCAACGTATAGACCAGTGTTTCAAAAGACAATGGCCAATCTAGCGGCTTTTTCGTCACACGTTGTTGGCAAAACTTTTCCAGTCACGTGGGCAGTTGACCAATTAGGATTCAAGTGGAAGAGATGTTACGGCGAATGCTTCTGTCAAAAATGCGGGAACGCCTAGCAGCCACAAACAATATTTTGATGAAGAAATGAAGACAAAACGTATTTTATGCAACATCGGAAAAACGTGCAAAACGTAGTTAACACACGCCTGATGTGAAGGATCTGATGTTCCACCAAAACTGTTGTATGGCAAAACGAATTTTGCACCTTATGTAATTCGCTAGGAAAAAGCCTGGAGAATTTGCAGCTGCGGAATTTCATGCATGTAGTGCCACAACCACTGTTCAACACTTAGTGAAGTTGCCCCGCTCGAAGGTTCCATCGTAACTTCAGGCATTTCGTCACTTCTGCAAAAAGCGCGTCTTACAGCACGTTTGTCTCGACGTAAATGTTGGTCTGTCATGGAAATGACTGATGAAAGGAAAAATTGCCGGTAAAAGTATACAACTCACTTTATCTAATTCGGATTGATCAGCGACTACCGCTGCAACGTGGCTGCAGTTGTCTGATCTAACTCACTTTATCTTATCAACCTTTTCACGTACAGTATGGGTGGGAAATTCAGAAAAGAAATTTAAGAAATGTTAGTCAGACAAGAGCAGTCAGGGTTTCGACGTCTTGGTGTAAATTGATTTTTAACGCCACCGATGCAGTGGCATGTCATGTTACGTAGTTCCGAATGTTCTTCCATCCTTTTTTACATTTTTACGAACACACTTATCTCTTGGTTCCGCGCTACGTGTCAGGCATGATCATCTTGCAAGTCCAATGCACAACGCGACAAACACAGTGCGTAGTAATGGCTTGTCGGAATTTCATTTCTTACGTTCGAGGACGCTTGTATGCAAATCTTGGTGCTCAAACCCACCCTTGACGACATCCGTTATGGAACTAAAAACCACCGTTTAACACATTTTTCTATTTTGAATTCACACTTTAAATAGGTATTACTCATCATAAACTTCCGAAGCAGCTACACCATTAGTTCATAGGTGCTCAGCTGGTAATTTGACAATTTGCTACGAAATTGTTACAAATCTTCGTGATGCTCGCCTTCAATATTACATGTCGCGGAAAAAGTGACGTGCACTTTCTCCGAATCCTCTATCTTCTTTCCATTTGCCGGAGCAGTGCTGCCGTCAAGCAACGCACTGACGTCACAAATACTGTTTACATCATCAATGCACGAGTTCTCTGGAATGGCGTCCAAAACGCAAACACCGGAGGCGCCAGAACGTGGCCCACACGTTTCTGAGGCGATGTACGGCGCACTCAGGTAACCTTCGTCGAATGAAGTTTCGCAACGTTTGTCTTCGTCCAAAGAAAAACCATTGGGAACTGAAACAGGCGGCGTTTCTGTTTCAATTTCGCCTGAGCACGAGGACATCATTGAGTTCGGTGCATTTTTCGATACTTTGTCATCAGCGACTTCGTCAAACGTGTCAAAACAATCGGATTGATCAGCGACTACCGCTGCAACGTGGCTGCAGCTGTCTGATCTAAACTCAGTCTTTTCGAGGATTAAAGAATCGTTTTCCGAATTTTCAATTAGCCGAGGTCCGTTCCTCGCGACCAATCGTTTAAGCGGATCCACATCTTGGCTGGATACTTCAAGCAAATGCACGCTACCTCCTCCATTATCGTCTGTTACGCGGTTGTTCAAAGCTTTGTCTACCTGTTCCGAAATTGGTTGGGTGGTGCGAGCGCGCTTTGACGCTGAGTCAAGCCAGCACTCGTTTTCCCACTGCACACTGCCGCCAAACTGAGGAGGATTCGATTCGAGGTCTGGCGCTCTAAAATCAGAGTTAGGGCTAGCTCCAGGTGCTGGGTCAACCTCTTCGGAACGTTGCCAGCAAAACGGTAATTTTGAGACATAGGCCCCGTTGGGGTCACCGGCGTTAGCGATTACGTGCGTCCAATCATCACTTCTGCTTTTGCTCGTCGCTGGATTGAACTCGATAGAAGCATTTGCGTGATTTCCAGGTTCTGTGTGACAAGACTCGACGTCCTTGATCTTAATCAATTTCGTGACGTCACCTTCCGACACTGTGGTTCTGAACGACGTTTGCTGCTTTGACTCTTTTTGCCTCGTCCTTGTTTCTTTCCTTTTCGCATTCCACGTTTTTAGAGCGCTCAGCAGTGCGCCAGCACCACGAGGGGGTTTCGGGATTCCCGCCAAAGGTTCTTGAGCAAGTAGTTCATCTTGCTTGCTGTCGTTTCTTTTCCGGAACGCAAGTGGAAGGCTCTCGTTCGCATCGTTAGGTTTTTCTCGCTTTCTTCCCGACAATTTAAAATACAAAGCGGATGACTCCGACATATTTTTCTTCGCTTTCTCAACTGGAGACTGGCTGCCAAAGCGGTGGACTTTACTAGCAAAGTTAGAGCCTGAGTGTTTGGCTGCGTCGCTTGGACGAACGTCGTCTTGCGTGCTATTTTTTTCAAGATTAAGCAAAGGAAGGGTTGAAAGTAGTTGGTTTGTGTTTGGGATCACTTGCAGTCGCTTACGTAGGTCGTCTGTGAAAGGCGTGGGAACGTCCCGCGCGAGCTGGTTAGAAGACTGCGGTGAAATTGCGATTACCACACTTCCTTCGCGGTTGGACCTGATCGCGGTGGTTTCCAGGCGGCCGAACAACGTTGAAGAAGAGTTTACAGGGGTCTGAGCGTCTGTTGTTTCGCCTTCGTTACCTGCACCAACAACAACCACGTCAAAACCAGATTCACGTAAGGCAAGCTTGCAGTATAATAGCAAACCATTCTTTCCGAAACAAGGAATTACATTAGCAGTTTTGTCAGGGCAAGCTCAAAACTACCGTGAAGCGTAAAAGTGTTACATACAAGGCCATAGAACCTGGAAGGTTGAAGAATGTCATTTATACGAAAACACCAGCAGAAACTTTTCTTTCAATTGATTTAGCGTTGTATTCCACTTTCACCGGAGAAATGCAAAATGCTTACTTTCGGCGAATAGAAACAAGTAAAAAAGAACTAAAAGCGGAAACAATCTTCTAGACCCCAAAATTAGCTATAATACTAAAACCGATATCTTGTACATGCACCAAACCCATAACCGGCAAAAATTCGAAAGACAAAATTAAGTTTTGAGAAAACACGAATATCTCTTCAATCCCAAAACTCGATCGAGGCCTGTAGAAAGTAGAAACTGGTCTCGAAAAGTTCGTTTCTGGTGGAGACTTGACCAACAGGTGACGTCTGGTATCCCCAAAACGTGATCACTATAGGGCAACCAAAAGTCAATAAAGTCAATTTTTTTCTGCTTTTTTCAAAGTACATAAAACGTCCACAAACCAAATTTTACACTGATACCATGAGCGACTCAAAAGTTATTAGATCAAAAAAGTCAAAATTTATCGTTCGGTCCAATTTTTCTTGCAGAACAATTTCTCTCTTCATCGATATTTTATCAAAGCTACAACAACAGATATTGATATGCTTTTGGAAGTTTTATTTGCAATTCCGACATACTAATGGATTTGTTGCGACTTCTGACGTAATAATGTTATTTTGCCCACTACTGGGCGATTGAATATTAAGCGCGCGAGGCGTGGCAAGGCAAGAAACGTGGTCCTACAGCACTTGGTTGGGTAAACGCACAATCCATTATTCATATAGAAACTTAGGCAATAATGTGAAGCTGTGCTTGATGTCGAACTATAACAATGCAGAACATTCTCAGTGACTTCAGGATATTTATTTAAACAGGATATTTCCCTTGTACTTTTGGATTGATTTTCGTCTACGGCTTGTTGCCTCTAGTTTTACTGGTTCTTTCAAACTTCTGATTTTTGTCTCATTTCAACGGAATAAAGACTTTTAACCTATCGGTTTGATTTCCGATACATGCTTTGTATTCCGCGTTTCGTTTGAAAACGCAGAAAATCGATAAGTCAAACTAACGTCAAATTCCGTAAGTTATGAAGTCAAAATTGTAAGTTTTCAGGTCAAAAAATTGGTTGCCCTAGTGATCACTAACTGAGGGAACGTCTCATATCACAAATACTTACTTTGCAATTGGAAACTTCAGATTAAAAGAAAACTCACTGAGGGAATGCGATTGTGCAAACAGTTATCAGTTCTGAAAGCGATGCCCAGAAAATTTGAAACGCACAAACGTTTGACAAACACAGCATGGCTACACTGACAAAACAATTCGTTAAGGGCGAGATTTATGAAGTGTTGCTTGATACAAACGTCAACAGATTTGTTTAGTCATTGCTCTTCATTCCGAAGCGCTTTCTGGTTATGCCAAATATTAATCGAGCTACTAAAAATTCAAATTACAAACTAAATACTTGCAAAAAAATGATATACTTAAATATTTTTGCATCTTTATAATGTTACGTCAGTCTAGATGAAAAACGTTCTTATAAACAAAAAAAAAGAAAAAAAAATTGACAAACAGGTACCTGACGGACTGTGCAACGATGAAATTACCGATCCGTCGTCGGCGTAAATGTTGCGTCTTTTGGATTTGAACGCCCAGCGAAGAGGCCTGGGTGATGGAATGGAGGTCGAAAAGGAAACTGAAGAACCAAATGGTGAATCAGCGTTTGGACCTGAGCCTATATCTGTTTCACTGTGCAACGAATTGGCCTCCGGTGATCTCGCACTAAACGATTCCCGCCTTAAACGACGACGTTGCTGTTGAATCCACAGCTGCGGTAAGTAGCTGTCTTTGTACGGACGTTTTCTGCGATTCAGAAGAGAGTTGCGAGCCCTCCTGCAAAGGAATTCAGGTGATTTACAGGCAAATCAGGCTGCTGGGAACACTTTGTGTTGCAGTCAACTCAAGGCCGTCTAGCTACATTCGCTGTTAGGTAAAGTACGCTTTCCATGTGAAAATGAAATAAAGAAACAATGATGATAATAGGTTTGTTATAAGGAAGAAGGGACAAAAATTTCGTCCGCCCTGGCCTGTAAAGGAAAGTGATAACACAAAGCATATCCTCTCCTTGTCAGGTGTAGTGATCGTTGCATGCCTGCGCTTGCAGCAGACTCAAAGCAAAGGCCTCTCCCACACGAAAGTGCCCGCAACAAAGTTTTCCCGTGGTACCCCCTGATATCGTAAAAATTGTACAAATGGCACGACCGGTTTTGTCCAACGGCATAACTATGACAGTTATTGCGATGCAATGCGCATCGTTAGTCAATACCCTCTCGCGCATCAGTCGTAACCAAGGAACGCGCTCGGGCTTTATACAGAGGGTCCCGTTTAAAAATTTCGCGACAATCATTCACAAGTGGAGGTGGAGTCTCCAATCTGCACCCGCTACGCTTCTAGGAAGGCGAATGGGGACAGCGCAGAGCGTTTCTACTCTGGGAGACTAGAAAGCCACGCGTAAACAGCAACCTTCCTATAAACTGCTGATTGGAAGCTGGAAGATCACTTCGCACACAGGAAAAGAGCGCAAACTGGTCGAGGAAGTCAAACGATAATCCAAGGATGTTGTTGACATCTCAACCAACCTTCGGGGCGCTAATACTGTTGAACTGGACGATGCATGGAAATTCTGGAAATGCTTATACTCCCGCGTAGAGCCTGCAAAAATTTCTCAGGCTAGAATCGCGATACTTGCAATCACTCATCTTCCAAGTTGTGTTGATGAATGGATTTAGTTAGAAGGATGGATGTGCACGTTGAGGTCGACGGTGCAGTCCAGCTATGTCCAACCCGCGGCGCTCGGGCGGTATGCGGCCCAGCGTAAGTTTTTGCGCGGCGCAGTTAGGTTCCGCTGTAGTATAAGTAGCCTACATACTGACAATCTGTCCTTACTTTGATAATCTTAAATATAAGGTTTCTGATGCAGGTGGTCCCTCAGCAACAGTGCCATTTCATCACGTCTGCACTGCGTGCTGGAAGATTTCCATATCCACTGACACCTTGGTGCAAAACCTTCTACTAGATCTCTGATTTCTACCCTTGTTCCACTGGCACGAAACCTGCCTATGAAATCACACGTACGGAGTGTTTAAAAGGTTCCAAACAATCGTTACCATATGGCAGTTAGGACACGAACGCTTTCTGTACAGTAGCTTAAACTAAATTTAGTTGTTAAGATCAACGTAAGTAATTTAATGTGCGGCCTTCATTAATTTGTCATTCAATGTTCGGCCCTGGTTAAGATAGTGACATACTTTTTGGCTCAGAAGCAATTTCGGTTGGACACAGCTGGTGTAGACCCTGTGTTTGCTGCAGGCATACGGCCCAAAGTCAAATGCACTGCAGGCCACACGTAATACGTGGAAGAAATTAGTGATGCCTTGCGGAGAGTTAAAACTAATGAAACGACGATCCTTTCAGGAGACATCAGTGCACACATTGGGAACGATGCTAAGTAATGGAAGGGTATGATTTACCAACATGGTGGTGCTGGCGTAAATGACAAGGCTTCTGCTGCAACAACGCACTGTGCATCACGAACACTGTCTTCCAGCTCAGGGATGTGCACAAGTACACCTGACACAGAGATTCGTTAGATCAACGGTTACTCATCGATTTCAGCTGACTTGTTCCGTACAATGTTGGACCTTCTTGTCAACAGTTGTGCAGAACTGTCGACCTATCACCACCTAGTGGTCTGAAACTTACTTCTGGAAAAACCAACATGGCCTACACGAACGTGCAGAAAAGGATGTCCTGCCGAATAAAGTGGGTGGTCCTGGTGGACAAAGATGTCACACTTTTGTAGACAGCGTATCGTCTCTGTTTTGAGAGTTCCTTGCTTTAGAACGAAGCCGAATCTTATTTGCATTCGCAATACGCTGGGCGCTAAGTCTGGGGAATGTTGTGAGAGTACGGTGTTTACGGACACCTGCTACTGGCAGCTCAGACGTTTGTGTCCGTGTCGGCGGAGTTAAATCACAACCGTTCACCGTGGCCGGTGGGTGTTGGATTCCGACAAAGGTGTGTGTTTTCACCACTCTTCTTCATAGTCTGTATGAATTGGATAGACAGTCACAGCCGAGGGAACGAGAGCGTCAATGTTGGAAGCTGCAGGATCAACTGTTTGCTTTTTGTGGACAATTTGCTACTGCTTGCATCTTCTTAACCGGTTTTTCAACGTGCGTTTGGGTGTTTTTCAGCTACGTGCGACCAAGCGTGAATACAAATTAGCACAAAAAGACAGCAATTAAGCGAGAGAACACTGCAGCAGGTCCAGAAGTTCGAAATTACTTTGAGGTGGTATTCCCGAGTGACGGAACGCAAGACAAGGAGATTGATATACCGATTGTTAAGGCACACGCAGTTCTGCGTGAGATTTACCGCTACATGGTCACAAAATGGGAGCCTTCAAATTCTGCAAATCAATTTTTAAATCGGTCTTTGTTACGATCCTTGCTTGTAGACACGAATATTTGGTAAAGGCTAATAGAGTGCTATTTCACGCACAAGCGGCAGATATGGGGTATTTGCGGAGAGTTCACGGTGTGACACTTCGCGACAAAGTGCACAACTGTGAAATTCGTGAAGTCCTGAACGTAGAGGCACGTCTCCTCCGAATCGAGAGATCTCAGCTCTGAGATGGTTCGTCCGCGTGACTAGAATGTCTCAGGAAAGATGGGCAAAGCGAGTCCTACTGGTTACACCCACGTGAAAGCGGCCCAGAGATCGACAAAGAACCAGGTAGAATGACTATATCGCCGACCTTGCTTGGTCCCATCTTGGTGCGGAGCTAGCAGAACTATCAGAGGTTGGTGAAAACCGTGAGGTATTTCGAGTCCTCTTGGGGCCACTGCCCCGCGACCCTCCCCAGAAAAAATCGAGTGTGCAAATGACTGAATGAAATAATAACATTTTCTAGTTTTCACGCATCTCTCAACAATTAGGACCAATGGGGTTTTGTGCCGAGTGTGTACTTTTTCCCTGATATAGTTGCGGAGCAAATATTTTGGGCTGAAAAATTGTGCACACTTTTTGGTGCATAATAAAGCAATGTATATAAAAGCATTTGCTTCAAATGAAGTCCAAACTACTTCCAGATCAAACAGCATTTAATGATCTTGACGTTTTGTACAATATAATTTAGTAACTAAATAACTCTAAGATCACAAGAATAGAAAATCATGCCTAAAAAGTCGAAATGATTTTTTGCTTGTAGCGCCGAACTTCAAAGCGCTACAACAACACACCAACCTTTTTCGTGCAGATAAATGCACTCGTCGTTCCGCATTTTTTCTATCGTCGTCGCTGTCGTCTTTTACTGGTGCCAGGAAAAAGCTTTCCTGCTGGTTGTGAAGTTTCTCAGGCAACACCATCAAATCAGCCGGGCGTTTCTTCGGTGATTTTTTCGGGTGGACAAGCAGTTGCAAAGGTTTATCTGACTTTTCGTCTTCGCCGGGTTGATTTGCGTCTGGCTTCTTTTTGAACCGAGCAAGCAAATTTACGCTTTCGTCAGAAACCAACGACAACTCAAATACATTCTTATCGTCCTCGTGGTCCTCCTTCTCGTCGCTGCCATTGTTTGCGACGTCGTCACCTTTGTTTGCCGCAGTCAGCGACACGACGCTTTCGTCATCGCTGTCGCGCTCCTCAGAGCAACGGCTGCCCTCCCACTGATGTATCTAATAAAAAAAGATCTGCTGCAGAGCACTTCTGATGTTTAAGATCATGATTAAAACTAAAAGCCTAGTTTGCATGAGAGCGGAGATTAGGCCACTAATTCCACCAAATGCTGACTGAAATGAATTTCACATTAACGCGGAAAATGGTTGAATCGGAGTTTGACAACAAACACAAATATACACTTAAAAAAAGAAAATTTCAGCTTTTTGGAAGCTTTCCTCAAAAAGCAGGCGGTTTGTCTGAATCAACAAGGATACATTTAGTTAATCCGTTCCACAAGCGTTTAAGAAACTGATTCAACAAGGCAATAGAAGCGCAATGAGTTCGTATAGCACATCATTTGAAGTAAAATTGTGCAAAATTGTGAAAGTTTTATAAATTTGCAATGCCTGTATGTTACATAACAACATTCCATCCTGCGCACATAAAATTGAGATCGGTTTCTGGGGTAAATAATTTTGCGTTCCGACCTTAAATGTTGAAACTAAGCTTACTGGTGACCGAGGAGGTGACGAACTGCTGTCGGAGTCGCCGTCGGACGAACTGTGACGATCCTCGCGATCAACCATTTCATATTTGCCCCAATGTCGAGAGCTTCGTGAGTTCAGTCGCACGGACGACACGGAGCTTAGGGCGAAAGAGGCCGAACGCAAAAGCTTTGCACCCTTGCCGCTGTGTTTCCAGTCTTTTTTCTCCTTCTGGGGAGAAACACTAGGCATCGGTGGAGAAACGACACAAGACTTCGAAAATGTCAATGCTGAGCCAAACAAGCCGTTGCGGTACTGCCGCGTTGCATTATGGCATTGTTTTCGAACATGCCTAATGCTGGCTCAGTGCGCCTAGAAAATATATTCATCGAAGTATCTACGCTCAGCCAGAGAGAATAAATATATGGCAAGGAAAAGATCTGCAACACGTACGTTATGAATGTGCGAAAACCCCAAAAACAGCGTACCGCACGCCTCGGACTTAAATGTTTCAATGTTTCAATTTGTTTCAAAAGTCGCACTGCGCCCAATAATACCGCCATAAACACGTACAGTACACAGCTTCGGCTATAAGTGACCTAGGAAAGCTATCTTATCTAGTCCAAGACCACCTTCGGTAACACACTGACGTCAAACGACGCAAACAATGTCAAGGCACGGTAAGAGAAAACCACCAACGATAAGTTCACGTTCTGCGAAACGCATCATCTCAACCCACTGTCTGCGTCAGGAAGCACTCACAGAGAGTTCGTCGGAGTTCTCGGACAAGACTGCCATTTTCACGTTGCCGTTTATGTCTCTCGGGAAACGCGTGTCGTCTTTGCTCACTCTGCACAAAAAACGCACCCCAGGTTTGTTGACAATGAGAAGTTCCAGGTTTGCTGCAAGCTTTGAGGGTTTGCATTGACGCATGAGCACAGCGATCAAGGATCAAAGCCGCACACCACTGCGAAGTAGTTGCTACTGAATCGCTTTTTGGAAAACAATCGAAGCGAGTGAAACCGTGTGCTTTGCATGATACGTTTTTGAACAAAATCCTTTACTTCTTTTGTTTGCCAGTTAAACTTCGCACTTTTGTTGCACGTTCCATGTCCTAATAATAAGCTTTACCTGCTTGTCTCCCATTTGCAAAAGTAGGGTTTTACTTCGTCGACATTTTTGTTTATTGTTCGCAGAATTTTACTAGCATGGTCACTTACGAACTTTGCTTTCAAAAAACTTAAAAGCGTATAGTAGCGTGTGGCGTCAGCAGCTTTCACAAACAGTTTCTAAGCCTGCGTTCCTCAAGAGAGTTGCTGGGGCAATTGCTGAAAAGTGTTTCAAACTTCGTAGCAATGAAAACAGATAGCAAGATCTGGAGCACACTATTACGGTGAGTAAAGTACCTCATATCATAGGTCGAGCCCATGAACGGCTCAACCTTGTGGTTGGCAGCTGCAGCAGTGTACGGGATGTCCAATTTTTCCATGCTCCAAAACTTGTCCTTTTCCAGTTTCGGGTGTTTCCCGTACATCTGGTCGGCAGCGACCATTGAAACTTCCATGTTTCTGTCGATGCACCAGTTCACTTCGAAGTCGTCGTCGTCTTCGCCGAAAGGATTTATCAGTTGCTCAGCAACCTGTCTCAACATCAGCGAACACCTGTCACGCGCAGCATGCTCGAGTTTACTTTCAATGCAAACCAAACGACTGCCTCAACACAACGAAAATTATGCAAAACCGCACCGAATAAGTGCTACAGAAAAAAGCTAACAAAATCGGGTCGAATTTTTGTTCCATTCATACAGTTTAAAAAGCATTTCAAGTGTCCACAAAAAGTTTGAGCTGTTTTTTCACAGCAGAGTGATTCCTAGGCTGCGAGGCTGAACACCAGCACCCGCTGTGATCTAATAACCTTAAGGCTAGCTCACACACGACATGCTAGTCTGCAACCAAGCACCACCAAAAATTCCTAAATCCAAGCACGTGTCTGTCAATTCACTTGTCACGTCGGTCCAAGCAATGCAACTTCTATTTCTCAACAACTTCGCACAAAGAATTTTACGAAATCGACGCACGTCGCTTCCGGGCAAAAAAAACAAAACGACAGGCTCTGGTGTTAAACATTAATAAAATCTTAAATCTATTTGTAGTTGCATCAAACAAACAAAAATGGGAACAAGCTGTTTTGTGCTCCGAACCGATTTCAAACGCCAGTTTCAGCTGAGTCGGGAGAAGCATTAGTCCGAATATATGCTAACCATTTTCTACTGCGCCCCTGTCCACACCAAACTTCATTCAAGAAATTCGCCGCTAATTTACTTTCCCTTTTGCTATTCGGCAAGGAAGAGCCATTCATTGTGTCCGATAAACGGTTGCCACGGGAGTAGTTTAAAGGATTACCACTGCTTACCCAAACCATCTGCTTCATATATTAAATTTTTTCCTTCCTGCGTTATGATTAATAAAACCTTAGGCGAATGGTGACATTAGATAAAACGACACAGAAAAAATTTTATTAAATATGTACAAACAAAAATCAAAGGTAGGTCCCATCGTTACAGGACATACAATTTTGAGAGGTAACTTTCATTTCCGAAGTTAAAGAAACACAATGAAAATCACAAAAATCCAATCGTTCTTAAAACATTTGCCACAAAACATCGGTGTAAAAAACATTTTACGGCAAAATAAAAAATAATAAAATCCTCGATGGTGCAAGTCGGTAACAGATTCACATTTTCAGATTTTTCATGTGTATATCCCCAAAAATCAGTTTTATTACCAACAAGGTCATTAATGAGGTTGCCATACCAACATGTCACCCTCAGCTACCGGAAATAGTTTTTCGATGATCACAGACATTGCAATTACCAGTAGTTGTATTTTTTCTTTTTTTACGATTTTGTTTCAGTAATCAAGGCGCTAGTGAAACACTTTTTTCGAGTCATGGAGTGGAACCAAAGGCATAGCCAGGGGGCCGTGCCCCCCAAATTTTTAGCATATCTAGTCATTTTGTGCTTTGAGAAGCGGCGTCCCAAAAAAACTGTTGCTCGCCTAAGCAAGGGCGTACGCAAGGGGGGGTTGGGGTTAACCCGCCCCCTTGAGCTTGATATTTTAAAAAAACTTTATCACCTTCGCAAGGAGATTAATTGTTTTCGCATACCTTTTGCTTGTTAATTTGTCGACTTAATGCAACTACCACGAATAAATTTGAGGAACATTGTGAATGGGCTAAAAAAGTAATAATTAGTCTTTGGTGGGAATCTGGGTTATCGTCTGCGTCCAAAAACCATCTCAACACATTTTGCAGACCTTTCGTCCACTAGACCAGGGGTCTCCAAACTACGGCCCGCGGGCCAAATCCGGCCCGAGAAACCATTTCATCCGGCCCGCGAAGCCATTTCATGAATAATGAAAAAATAATATATTTACGGACAATTTATTGATTTGGTAGAATGCAACATATCCCGAAACAATCACATTACGTAAGATGTCCGGCCCTCAAACTGTTGTGTACTAACTTATGTGGCCCTCTGACGAAAAACTTTGGAGACCCCTGCACTAGACTATGCATGTTTAAGATTTTGTTCGGAGATAGTTCACTTTATCCGAAACAATTGCCCTTAATTTGTCTGCTAAGGCTGATCAGGGCAAGCGCTGGCCGCATTGGCTGCATTAGGCATACGAATTTCTGTAGCCTGATAGAACTGTTGCACGAGCTCAAAAACAGCACTTGTTAACATAGGAAGCATTCAGGCATTCATTGTGTCTCAGCAGGAAAAAGGAAAACTAAAAGTGTGCTGGACTTCTATAAACAACAAAAAAATCGACAGTTTTTTCCGTACTTTATCCGCATTCTCAATTCTTGTGTAGTTCAGCAAGATTCGATCTTGCAAACCGGGGTTTGGCAGTCCAGCCGCACACTTTCTATGCTCGACTGCTCGTATTCGACAAGACATTAGCGCAGCCTCATTTTTCCGTTGTAAATTGCTCTGACGAATAGATGAGTGTGTTGTACTCCCCTGTTTTAACGCGCAACCTGATATTTTTGCAGTTACGAACTGCTGTGTCGTAGCGTTGAGTGTATTTTCCTCCGATAGCCTAACTTGGAGCGCTGATAGTTCATATTCAGTGCAATGACACATGAAATAAGGAGAGTGGATGTATAAAAAAATGTGCATATTATGTCAACAAACTTCGCCAAAACATTGGTTTAGAAACGGGACTATGACGTCAAATTGTGACGTCACAAACAGTGCACACCAAATACAAATGACTACCTATGCCACTGAATGAAAAAATTTTCTGCGTACGCCACTGCGCCTAAGTCAAACATTTTGGCCCACCAAAATTTTGGGCTGGCCACGCCACAGAGTGGAACTGTGCTATATATCATTATTCGTATTTCACGTGTCGGTTTTCTGTCGCATTGTGATTACAGGCTGGTATTTATTAACAAAATATTCTACTCCTTGGCTGGAACTGAAACTGGAATATTCGAACAACCAGGTTGGCATCGCATGTCCCAACTAATACAGTAACAGTCAATCATTCATTCAGGATCCGCATCCTTTCAAAGCTGCATTTTCAGCGCGAAGTTATGTTTTGATTCGAACTCTTTCAAAATTAGACAAAAACCGTAAGGATGGTTACGACTATTAAAAGCTCTAGGTTTTCAGTAAGCTTTCGAGGATCAGCCGACTGGGTGCTGCTGTCTGCACTTTGCGATGATTCAAACTTACACATGTCTGTATTCGAGTAACTAGTCAGACTGAAGATGTGTAGTGTTACGTGTAATCGATTTCCTTTAAAAAATTTGCTCGGTTGATTCGCTTGTGTCACCTTTCTAGAGACTAGTTACTTGATTACATAGCTACGACTGTCGTGATTGGTCGCGAGCTTTGTTTATCGCGGTGCACATGCGCAACGAGGAAGCCAAGCGCTGCAAAGGTCAACGCTTTCCGTTTATATTTTGCAATCACCTTGAGCCAGCCCATGTAAAAAAAGAACTGCCCGATGGTAAAGATCGGAACGTAAAGGTCAACCTCGTGACCTGGATAGTCCAAAGTAACGTCCAGATACTGGCGACTGAGTAGCGTTGACATGAAGAACATGTACACGGCCACGGTTACCACCTGCAAGGCAATACAACGCAATTTACGTAAAGGTTTGCAAAGCACAGCTGCAAAACATGCAAACAAAAATTCAATACTATTTTCAAAATTTTCGAATGTTGTCATATCCAGAAACTCCCCAATAAGCACCAATCGAAATTGGAACAGATCACTAGCAACAATCTCTCGGTCCGTTTTCTGAAGTATCTAACACGAACAGAAAAGGCTATCACCATGGGTAATCTACATGCACAGAACTTCTCTTCCTTCCCGCAAAGAACTAACATGACACTTGACACACGTGAGCACATGTCCGCCACTAAACTTTCGATAACAGACACGCAAAATTCACGCCTTGGAATTTAGAATTTACACACCCAGTTTCCTCCAATCGATGCTGATGTTTGTATAAAATACCATGGCTCGATAATTTGTAGAGATCTAGTGATTTTTTTACTTATGTTTTTAATTTTCTTAGCCTGAGATCTGTTGTTCAGTGGAGACGTACTGTATACGTTCTGAGGGAAAAATCTGATGGTATTAATGCCACTGATGATATTAATGTACCACTATCTAAAACCAGAGGCAACTTGGAGGTACAGTACATTTCCCACATGCTTTTATCTTCACTAGAAAAGAGCACAGTGTTGTGAATTGTGTTTGCTGGCGGTGTAGCGGGAAGTCGACTGCATTAAAGGAGGAAACGTCGTGCTTATGTTATTGCCCTCGCAGGAAAAGCGTTGCAATAAATTCCCAAAAAAATGAACCACGGAAAAAGTTCCAATTTCAGAAGTTCTTTTTTTCGATTTTGATTTCGGATAAATATTGCAAAATACGTTTTTTCGATTTTGACGATTGCGCGATTTTCAACAAATTTTTGACAATTTTTGCTTGGTAGTTTTTAACAAGTTTTTGACAGTTTTCATCTCGGTAATCGTTTTTGCGTTGCCAACATTCAAAGATAAAAATATAGTTTGGTGCCATTTCTTGTATATTTATACTAAAATTTCATACCTTTCTAAAAAACCATGGGCTTCATCATTTGTTCGCAAAGCAGCTATAGCCAAGCAGAAAAATACACTAGTAGCAAGGCACAGAATCTCCCATGCCTGCCACTGAAGACCCTCCAGACAAACTCGCATTGCTTATCTCACAGTTGCTGCTGGCAGTGGGCTTGTTACAAACCAAGACCCTGACTTTATTTGATCAAAAGAATTGCTTCAACATGTCCCGCAGAGTTGCCGGGAATGAGTTTCAAAGCAACAAGTGGCTTTGTATTGCAAACAGTGGAGTCGACGGTTTTGCTCTGTTAGGGACAATTTAAAACTACTTTACTTCGCCCTTTCTTTTGCGTAGGTTAACACATGTTGAACCTTTTTTACCTTTGTTTAGCAAAGTGCTACACAAACTTACCAACGCCGCTGTGCAAACACACTTGAAAACGCTTGTGTGCGCAAAAGCGGTTCAAGAGCACTGTCATTATATGTTGCTCACATGAACCGATACGACCCTTTCTAACGGCGTTAGCAGATTTTTTTTCTGCATAGCAGGTGGAGACAAATTGTCTGATTAATGACTTACGAGCTATTCAGCAACAAGTTTGGAGTGTTCAACTGAAAACAGTTTTTTTAACTGCAATAAATTGTGTCCTTTTGTTCCAGAAGCCTGTTGCGCACCACGACCAATTCAGCCGAAAGAAGCCCCACCACCCTGGGTGTTCAAATATAATTTCCGGTAGAAAAGGGTTTTGTTGGTTTCAGCGGCGATTTTCCTTTTCCAGTGGAAACGCATTCCATGGAAACGAGACGATGATTAAACAATAGCTGCATGCCCACCAGAGAAACTGTCAAGATCTTCTGTGGACGTGCCATTAATCAAATCCACCCACAGGATGAACCTTTCAAGAAAGATTTCTTTGTGTGATAGCCATTATGCTGGGCGACGTGAATCTCTTTTGACATCGGAGAGAAGTTGCAGCACAACATACATCTGAGCTACATTTTTCTAATGAACTGTCACAATGGCACGGCTTAACAAAGCTTTCAAACAACAAACATGAAGTAGGCGTTTCCTATTATTTTTGTGAAGACTTTACATCATGTGACAAAAAACAAACTGACTCTATTTTTGACTACCAATAGGCGAGAAAGCGGAGAAAGTCCTTTTCCCATCAGTTAATACGTTACACAGGTCGCAATAATTACCACGCAAACATCTCACTACCTAGCATGCAGTTTTAACGATACAGCACTCGTTGCGCGCACCTGCGTGTAAACCAGAGGAATACTTATCCAGTCGTAGCTGACAAGCCATCCACAGCACAATCGAAAGCTGTTCAACGCCTGCACGATGCGAAACACCGTTGGTATGCAGCCACGCATTCGAAGTCGTCAAACAACACAATTACTGGCTCATAATGATCTACACGTCTGTTGCAAAGTTCAAGCAGGTGGTCCACAACTGAAAGAGCTAAAAAGCATTCGACAAACAAAAAACGAAACATCATCTTCAGTGTATGTATACCAAAACCATCGAACGCATGTTCCACACCGTATTGACAAACCAGAATAAAGAAGCGTTTACGCACAGGCGTGGATGAGTGTTAAACGGTTAAGGGAGAATTGGCCAGCATCGCCAGAATGTGCCCCCAACAACGCTTTGAAATAGCATCAACTGGCCATGACTGATGACTACACCTCTTTGCAAGAACGCTCGGTTTAACTTCCGAAAGCTGTTATGAATTGTCACAAGGTCACTAGAGCCCCGAGAGAAGCCCTGATGCCAGTGGAGGTAGGACAATTTACCTGACGTAATTATGATGAGCATATGTTGAATTCTGTAATAGCACTATGGCTTCCGCCATTGCTCCGTCACAAGCCGACCTCCCAAAACAAAAGTTTAATTTTTTCACAAATCTTGCAATTGATTATTTCCGGCTGCTAGATGCATATTTTAGTTCACGCGATGTATTGCTTTGCACTGTGACGGTCCATTACTTAGTTCTTACTGCAAGGCAATCCGCTCATTCAAACTCTTTGGGAATGGACAGTCGGTATCTTCACCAACGTTCGCGTTTTAAATTCAGTTTTAGTTTCTACTGCAGATAATGCATATGAGGTTGTTAGTACTGTAAAATGGCGTATTTTAGTTTGCAGACCGTAAGGACAAATTTACTAGTGTTGCAAACGCTCGGTGCGATGTGATAATACGGCAATAAAAATCATGCATTCAATCAATGCTACCGCGCAAAGTTTGGCTCTGCAGTCTGTACACACAAAAAATTACCGAAAATCCCCAACATTGGCTGCCTTGTGGAATTACTTTCAAATAAAGTGACCAGATGTTCTTTCTTTTATTTCCCGTCTAATCACATATATTTTTTTTCAAAAACTACTGTTGAACCTATTGTAAAAATGTCTTGAAACATGGCGTACCTCCATCAGCAACTTGAACGTCATGTCGTCATAAATTCGTCCCTCCTGCCTGGCTTTGGTCAGGAGATTGCTGAACCACATGATAGGTACCCAGTACTTGAGGTTCACCGACTTCACGTTTTCGTACTCACCGAGTTCATTTGGAGTCATCAGACCTAAGCAAATGCATTAAATTACAACAAGTTGATCAAACGGATACCTTAAAATATTCTAAAATGATACATTGCGGTTCGATTCTTTTGCCTAAGTCAGCATCTTAGTTAAGGAGAAATGTGGTGCAACCTAAAATTAACTGACATTCAAAATCATCCGGATATAGTCGAATTAAAACAATGGAGTAAGTACCGGTATTAAATTGGGGGTCTTCTTTCGAGTGTTTTTCTTAGAGGTGCTGTTTCTTCGGGTATCTACGTTCCCTTAGTCAAAAACCATCGAAATACCAATTGTTTTTGACAAACGAGGCAAAAGAAATAGTGTAGATTAACACTATCGACTGAAAATTAAAGTTGTGAAACATATGCAGGTCGCCAGGCATAGTTTTTAGCAATAGATGGAAAAAGCAAAACATCTTTGAACGCTGTTTGAAACGAGCAAAAAATATCTAAAAAAACAACTTTCCCCAACAAAGGACGAAGTAAGATCGAGCTTCTGAGCATTTACAAGCATTTCATTCGTTTGTGCCTTATTAAAACCTCCAAATGACCCCATCGTTTGGAGCTCAGACCGTCACGTACTTTGTGGGCCACCTTCAGGCAATGCATAAACGCCAGTCACTCAGTGTGCACTTTCTTTACCGTGTGACTTAACGGGGAAAACTGGAAGCATGATATGAGAGGGGTAAATCACATTTTGTCAGTGATGACGTCGCTTACGTTTTGATGTAGCACAGAGATTTTTTTCCTACAACCATGGTACAATCCAGCTTCTAGTAGAAAAAATGTGACAAACCAAAAAAGCTAGTTTCCCGCAATGTCCTTTTCAAGATTAACATTTCTGCCTCTATTGAAAGTGCGCATTGTTTTTTTCTAACAAAATATTGCACTCCCAAAAATCTGGTGCGACCAAATTCCATTGGCAACTTTGTGTTGATTCAGGTACTTCATCGTTTGCACTGAAAAGCGCGACAATCAATACAAACAAAACACTGATCGTTTCAGGCGCTGGAGGAAATGATGTAATAAATCGGATTGTAACGTCAATCGCGAGTGAGACACAACTCACCGGCGGCTACCACATGCTGCAGGGTGGGAAATCGCTTGTAAACAGCCGTCGACACACATCTGTAGGTAAGCACCTGCATGTGTTGTGACCACATGGTTAACACTGGGTTCATGGGCGCCCAAAAGCAGTTCAAAGAGGGGTTTCGATACCCGCATAAAAGCTTCCAAAATACTGGAAACAGTTTTTCTTGACGAGAAAGCTGCTTTCACAACGTTTCCGCCCAATTCATCCGTAAAGAAAATTATGATGTCAGTTAAATATCAGATCTTCACAAAATGTCAGATGAAAACCAAGTCTTTTCGTCTGTTTTCATCCGTTTTATATTTTAGCCCCTATTCAAAATTTTAATTTACTTCACAATATTTCCGAGGGCGCCCATGATAGTTGTGATCAAACAACTGGTTAAATCAACACCAAGATGAAATAAGCACAACAAATATATTGTAGGTAAACAGAGCTTCAATACAGTATGCCAGTGACAAGAGTTCGCTAGTTGCAGCTTCTAGTGCTGTATTTCGTCTCTTTTCATCAGGCTTGACAAAGTGTTTGAGCCTCAGCAATTACCAGTGGTTCTATCGACTATTTAGAAGTCTGAAAACGGGATTTCACCAACGTTCTTGAACGAATATCTCTGAGCTCTTTTCATATTAACCGCGAGGCAAGAACGAATGGCTTACAATTTTGTCACAATTTAAAATCGCTAAAGAAATCAGCTAACACAGATCTCGCTTTGGAAGATCAAATTTTCGATATTCTGGCGTCAAGCCCGGCAATGCTTTGGAACGGACCGTGTCGATGAAACAAAAGCGACTAATTATCAACCGCCGTCGCCGCAATCAATTTGACAAGTGACAAATAGTGGAAAACTGTAAACACACGCGAGTTGACTCAGGGGTAAACAAATAACAGCATGTAGAAAAAGTAACAACGTAAAAGTGAAACAAAGTTTTGCGGAACCACGAGCCTGATTTATGCGCTTTGCTTAAGCGGTTACTTAAAAAAATGACAGTTTCACAGAGCCTTCAACGAGTTATCACGAATTGAGCGTTTGAACTTGTAACCAGAGAAAATTGTCCAAAGAAAATTGTCAAACAACCGTCCAGCGAACGCACTTTCACACATGCATGTTGAGTACTACTCCCAATGAGTTTTTTCTGTTTGGAAGTCTCACTCCGGGTCGGTTGCGACGTGAAGTCTCAGGGGGTTAACGTTAACGACATTTGTCACCATTCACGTGAGAACACGACGGACGTATGTCACCACCAATGTATCACCAAAACGTCACCCATGACATTAAATTTCGTGTGGTGGCAATTAGTTGGTGAACGATTTTGCGAAGAAAAATTGTTTGTGGTGAGAGATTCTGTGGTGAAAAGTCGGCTTTGGCGGGAAGTGTTGTGGTGGCAAGTTCATGATGATAACTGCTCGACAATCATTTCATGAGCAAAAACCCGAGCAGGCGACACAAACAAGCCCCCTCTCCCGAAAATGCAAATGCCAACAAGTTGGACAAACCTACCATTCGATACAAATTAGGCTAGGAGTGTCCTGAGAGCTGAGCAGGCCCGTAGCCGTGTGGGGGCATCCGGGGGCAATGCCTCCAAATTTTGTTGTGCCCAGAAATATTTGTTTTAAACATGTAACAATAATTTTTCCCCGTAAAAATGTATTTCGCCCCTCCCCAAAACCTTAAAACCAGGCTGTGGGTCTGGAGCTGAAACAGGGAAAACCCCACGGCTGAAAAGTCGGTGTGGCAACAGTTTTATGCCAGGCGTACGACATAAAAGCACAAAAATAGAACTGAATCCTCTAAAAAACGCGACTTTGGGTTTTCCTGACACAATTCGATATAGTGATGATCAATAGACATATATTTTTTCAACTGTTTTGGGAGTGCTTCGGCGTCATCTTTACTGAAAACACATGTCACGATTGAACAAAAAAACAACGATCAAAAACATGATGTGTCCACGACAATTAAATGCCCACAAGCAAGGGCACACGGAAGGTTAGCTGAATTAGCTGAACTAAGCTGAAGTAGCAATAAATTCAGAAAAAACGAAAAATGGCACGCACTCATGTTTTCAGCAACTAAGATTCTGTCACCTCTGTTCGCCAACTTCGAACAGACCATAAATAGCTGGAGACAAAATACGAGCTTTAATAAACAGTTTGGTGTTTAACTGCACTACTTATTCAAACCACTCCTGATTTCCCAATGTCGTGCGCCAGTCTGCGGGCGCCCATGCTCATATGACGGCTTGATGGCGTAAAGATGAAGCACTACTGCAAAATCTGCGTAGAACTGAAGTCTGCAAGCCGCGAAAAAGCGCATTGCAAAAAGCAGTCTCATGCAGTCAAATAAGTGCTGTAATGGAGCGGAGTGCCAAATACATTTTTACAAGAAGAAAGCAGGAACCTGTTACGCGTGAACGGAAGGCTGGTGCCGCAATATGAACTCGAGGTCAGCACGGGTGTTATCAATGTTTCACGTCTCCCTTGTCGGTGCACTTCCTTCGCAGAAAATTTTCACGTCACGAAACATGCACCAACCTGAGCCAAGTTGAGGTAACGCAGCAACGTTCTGCGCAATAATCTCCCTCTTACATCTGTACCGTGCAAGCATGAGCCAAGCATGATCATCATCGAGTCCGGAAAAGGAAGGTTCTCGTACTGTGACCACCACCGACCGACCACGATCGACACGTAGAAACCTGACCGGTGCACAGGTTCAAATAATTCTACCGCATCCTTAAGCAGGCATTAGTTTCAATTATTGTTGAAAGCGTAGGGCAAACAAAGCAGTAACATATAAAATTACTTAGATCCAAGCAAACCATGAACGTATTGAAACGATTTTGTACAACACAAATACACTCCATGATTTTACACTGCGTTACGTCATCGGAGTCCCACCAAAACAACCTTCGGTTGTTGTTTCCACCTTGCCATTGCTAAGGCAGAATTCACGAATTTGTACGAAATTCGTTTGCCCGGGCACGATGGTGGTGCTGCCCTGTTCTATATTGCAATCTATAACTTTTAGTTTAAGCTACAGCAAAGCGGGGCACGATTTGCTTTGTTAGCTCAATGCAAAAGCACTATTATAAAGAAAAATAAACCTGTGCTACAATCTTGGGCAAAATCCGACATTGCCAGATATTTTAATATTACTTGAATTCACACCACTTGCAAATGTTAACAAAATTAAAAAAATTCGCTGTGCAGCAGTGGTTCCCAGGCTCTCAGCAGTCTTTCAATAAAACCTCTAATATTTTGTGTAACAGACTTCGTTCTGCAATAAAATAACGTGTCAATTGACTTGCGTTAAAGTTTTAGTGCGGCTCTCCAACAAAATCGTAGGTCTGGATTTGGCTCTCTTCTCAGCGAAAACGTTGAGAACCACTGCGTTGCAGACAATAGGCTTCGTCTCAATCAAAATATGGACGGCACAGAAGAACAGAAGATGATAATATATGACGTACCTAAAACAAAGCTGATAGGAACTAGGTCCGTGTAATGGCCGAATTGGAGGCACAACTTCTCAAAGTACGCTTTGTGACCCCCGGTAAGGACCAGGCGATAAAGAAGCGATACCGCAGTGTAGCAGGAAATGTAGATCAAAAATTCTCTGCAATAAGTTGCGAATACTGAGCTGGTCACAAAATAAAGATAAAAGGTTTTTCTAATAACGTGACACTGAAGCATGAAGCTTTGCTGTGAACCATCTAAATCACGTCTACGCCATACACCAGATGCATTTTTCAAACCTGTAGAACAGAACGTCACGGACGCTGAGCGTAATCTATTGTTTCGCACAACCTAAAACGGTGTTTCTTAATCAGTGGAGTCATAGTGCAATTTTTTATTGGGCCATATAGGAAAAACTCACTACAATAGAATGTGTGTTTGTTTATGCTGATAAAAGGTTAGCCTGTGCCAACGAAATGGGCCACACCATTGTTATCAAAAGTTACCTGGGTCACGTAAGAAAAAAAGATTGAGAAACACTGTTCCAAACTTCGTGTTTGTTAGTTTCTAGATTTTTTTCAAAATATCTGCCCTAAACAGGCAATCAACACACAAAAAGTCACGAATATTTACGAAAAAGCCTTCGAAATCCTTCGCAGAGGTTTAAATCGTAGCACAAGTCAATACAAGGAAAGCGCGTGCAAGCTATGCATGCCAACATTGTTTTTGTTTGAAAAAATATTGGAAATCCACAAGATCATATCAGTTCAAACCATTTATACTCGGTTTTTATACTCCTTTCGGAGTGTCACGAGTGGTCTGCGGCGCCAATCTTCGTTTGTTTGCGGCGTGGGCCACACGGCTTCTTCTGCGGTTAATACAGCACTGATGGTGAGTCAATGGCAGCACCCGTTCCCTTCCACCCATCAATGCCGTGCACAGGGCAGAATAGGCCGCAAGTGCCGTTTCTTTTGGTACGACCCGACTGAACACAGCCTTCCAGCTTTGGTGGCACGTCCTTAAGCAACTTTACTGCAAAATATTTGCTCGCAGGACGTCTGGCGCAAGCAGGTTGCAAAACCTTCGATTCCGAAGCTTGAAAAGTATCTATAAATGTTCGTCCTCACCAATACTGATGACGAGAGCGTTCAAAAACTGTTGTCTTTACTCCAGTTTGAAAATTTCAATCCCGAAAGGTTTTCAAAAATGTTGCACCGGTGTTTGCCCATCCCTTACAAATACAAAATGCTACTGCGTCAGGTACGTGTTCAACATGTGTTCAAGAGGCAGTTCAGAGTTCGGACATGAAAAGTATTGGTATCATCGCTCGCCGACACTGCTTGCAAAAGTGAAAGCATCAGTAGGTATGGTCGCACACCTTCAACAGCACAAAACCACGACTACGAATTAGTATCGAGAATTGTGATGCGCAAAGACTGAAAATGTAGTTTCAAACCAAGCGTGTTCAATTCGTTACATCTTGTGCAGTGACCCAATTCGGTACCCATCTACCCTCCTTTCAATTACCGCTGCTCTCTGGCTATGAATCATCGACAGTTTGACAATATATGCTCTCGGATTGCATCGCAATTGCCTTCGCAGCAATTAATTTTGTTACTTGCTGCCTTCGCAGCAATTAATTTTGTTCGTAGGTAATTATTGTTTTTTTCAGGCCCTGAAACGCCCAAATCCAAGCAAAATAATAAGTCGGCAAGACAAGGTTGACCGAATTGCGCAACGAAGTCTACCTTTAACGTACACCGAAACTGAAAACATTAGATACAAATTTACAAAGACTTTTACCTTAATCTTAATGAACAGGTGCTGATGGTAATCACACGTTTAGCAAACACTGTTACAAGAGTACATCTTACATCCCAACAAATCAATGCGACTGAGAGGCTTAACGGAATAAAACGCACTTTTACATAAAACTCCACAGTTTCCTGACAATAATTATGCTTCCTCAGACTTGGATTACGTCAACAGTAAAAGGTTGAGAAAATTTTAGGGCCACGAAATATGGCAGTTCTTAGACCCAAGTTGCGTAAAATTTTATCACGGACATCAAAAATTTCAAGCTAGTCCACGTACTTGTAAAATAACTTGTAGACACTTCCTTTCCACCGGCAAAGGAGTCTTGAAAATCCTCCCAATCGCGCATTTGCAACTTTATGCGTATATGTCACAGTCATGCTGCGGATGACGTAAATAAAATAAATAAACCTGCAATGAAAAAAGGCACAACTTTAAAACATCTCCAGACTCGTATAGAAAAAAGCTAAAATCCACATTTAGAGCAAGTCGATGTTACGCTACATCGCTTCCGATTCAAGTATAACTGATCTGTTTCGTTCTTGTATCCTCTCCAGTGCTTTGCCAAGCGCTGCGCAGAGTTCACATTTCAAAAAAGGTTAGTGAAAGAGCGATACGTGCTATGTGCCACTTCCTAAGAGAGTTTTTACTCATCACCACCACACTGACGATCGTAGTATCGCAAGTGCGATGAGAAAACCGCGCAGGCAAGCGCTCCGAAATATCAAAAAAAGTGAAGCGTTGATCGAATTTTTTTTGCTTTTTGCAACGTTTCCCGTGACGGTTTGAGGTTTATTGTGCTCGCAATCATTTAGCCGCTTTCGAAATGCTTTATGTGCTTACGCACACTTTGAACCAATCTCAAAACCATCTTTTGAGTGAGTCAATAACAGGTTTGAAAGCAACGATATATGCGATTCAACAAATCTTTCATCTGACAATGGAACGCGAAAAGAAATTGACACTTCACGAAACTGCACATGAGTACCCCAGAAAGAGGTGATAAACCTTGCCTCAACATGAAATACCCTATGCAGGAAGAGTATGAAAAGCAGCACGTGTTTTCAAGCAGGGTAACGTCGTTTGTTTGGGCGCGATAAGCTTGGAAAACCTCTTTGAAAAGAGATCACGAGAGAAAACTCCGCCGGAATTTTTGCAAACGCATTGCCTGCTGTGACGTATTTGATGGCGACAGCCTTTCTTGCTCGAACCCGATCAGGAGCGAAAAAGCACTTTCTATTTCGAGCTGCAGCTACACGCTGATGAAATTCATTCGAAAAAGCAAAGGCCACATATGTCAAAGGACACGTAGGAGCACCTGATGTGGCCTTTGTCTTTAAGAGAGAAAAGAGCGTATGGGTAATGGTCAATGGCATTACGTTGCGATGTTCTCACACTTCTTTCCGATTTCGCACTAGTTCAAGTTTTTGCTGCCCGAAACAGGTTCAAGCGCAGAACATGGCCTAAGGCCCCAGATTTTTCTGACGTCACTCGCCCATTCGGAACCATTTCGGTGAAATCATTAGCAACCACAAGCGTCTCTCAGGTGTTACCAAGGGTAGGGCATGTATTCTTTTTGCAACGGCTTTTATGCTTGTATTTGCTCAGGGTTAGTGAATCGGTGCGATCGACGTTTTTCTTTTTCGTATCAGCAACTTATATCCTAGCAACGCTTAGTGCTGTCGTGTTGCCTCATCCTAGCAACCCAGGAGTACAAGCCGACAAATAGAATTGCTTCTATCCCCGAAGTGAAACACTCTCACAAAGTATGCAGTGAAAAACGCTTGCTGTTTATTACGAAAAGTTAAATTACTTTTGCTTAGCGTCTTGTAAAACATGCTGCATACTTTGGGAATATGCACTGGCTATATGTAAACCAGTAGTGCTTAAGCGTTTTATGTATGCGGTCTTGATGTGGAGACAGAGACGAAGTCAAATGCATTGAAAATACGTGAAGTCTTATCAAGCAGCTACAGAGGTTTATGGAAGTTCGGCTTTTAATGACTGCCTGCCGCGATTACAAATATCGTGTCGGTCATTTTTCGGCGATGTGTATTTTTTTTTATATTCACAGCATTGTTCGAGAAAACACTCCGTATTTTCTCTGTGCCCATCTTCAGCACCACGAAGTACGCAAATCAAGCTCGCAATTCAATAGAAGTCAAAGCAACAAACTAAATGATAGCAGTTTCGCAAGCTATCATTATACCTTTGTTTCATGAAATGACCAATCTCATCCACACAATGTTCGACGTTTTGAAACGTAACGTACGCTTAACTAACCTGCGCTACCTCTGTGTAATAACCCTGCGCACCCAAAGCTGTAGCGACTGCTGAGCACCATTGCAATAAGACTTTCATTTGCGAAAGGAACTCCCGATTGTCAAGCACTTCGTAACAGTGAAGCATATTCGTTTCCAATGCCCTAGCAACGGCGACTCGGATGAGAAAAGAGCTGTGCGGCAGCTTGCCCTTAGTTGAGTCTGTCACCGAATACTGCTTCCAGCGAGTTTGCGTGACGAGGCACGCGCAGTACACGACGGATCGATAAAGCAAGCTTCAAAGCACTGTAGGCTGCGCAAAATTACGAACGGCGTCACCGACCGGTTCAAGCCGGCACGCAACTTCCTCGCTGTTGTTTACATGAAAAGCAAACGTTCCGGGCGACGTGATTTTGTCTGGAACTTTTGATGCACTGCTCAGTTGTCGAGCGAGTCTACGCATTTCGCAATGGATTTCAACTTTTTCAAGAAAAGCGAAAGCAAAACCATTCTTGCAAATTTTGACTCTTTCCATGTTTTGCCACAAGTACAAGTTCAAGCGATTTTTTGATGCATGGTAAATGTCAGATCGGATCTTGTCAACATCTTGCACCAAACCTGCAGCCTGATGAGAGAAGGTTGAACGCGCCCAAGCGATGCGAAGCTCGACTGCAGCATGAGGTCGTGGAAGACCTGGCATTTCACGCTACAAACAAATGCTCAAGTAAATAAACACAAACAAGGTGCCTGCTTCAGATAAGTCGAGAGGAAAACCAGCACTAAACTTCTATCATTATTTACCTTTGACCATTAATACTAAACTTCCATTAATACTTCACGTTGATCATTGATACTTAACTTCGAGTATTAATACTAAATTTCGACCTCTCTCTCACGAAAGTTGCTGATAAAGGTGCGTCATCCTCGATATTGGAAACGAAACTCGCTGTTTTATGTTATCTTTGAGTGGAGTGGTGAGGGGAAAGACAGGCATGAGATATTGCTAAAGCGTTGACGCTCGGGCTTAATGAGATTGAAAGTGAGGACGCGCAGTACAATAAAACGAATTTGCTGCGCAGCAGTCAAAACCACTGTGTAGCTCTGCATCGCGGCTTGCGCACAGCAAAGCAGTCTCGCAGTGGCGTTGAAACAGCCATGCTTTGCTTCGGCTAGCACTCAAACTTCAAAATGTTTACTGTCGCAACTGTTTCTGCTTGCCGTCCTGAACCGTTTCATTCAAGATATGCTGGCAACAAATCTGTTCCAACCTGGACCAGGAATTTACGAACCATTCTGATTGCTTAAACTTCATTGCCTTTTTTCCTGTCTCGCCGAAGTATAACTTGTAAATCTGGTACACAATAAATTGCGAAAGATAATCCATCATGTTCGAATGTCTTATGAAAAATCACAACAAGCGTGTTGAAAAACCTTTGTGCCGTGTTACTGTTTGTGATTAACGCAAATTTTTCTCAATGCTTCCTTCTGATGACGATTAACGCAAATTTTGTGATTAACGCAAAGATTGTGATTAACGCAAATTTTTCTCAATGCTTCCGTCTATGTGCCAAATGCATGACAACAATAACTTTCTAAAAAATCAGAGCCAATTTTCAGTATCCAGACAAAAAGTTTTTGAATAAATTTGCTGTTCTTTTGTGATAAAATCTTTTCAGTATCACAACTACTGCTGTTATTCTGCTCAACACAGCGCGAGAAATCAGAGCGCATTTTCAAGCAAGCTCTCGCTAAAGTCTATTACAACGCATCAAAACCACTGCTGGGAATGTGTATGATGCATTTTCAACAATGTTGCCAGCGGAACGCACGCTCATACCCTCCTATATGCCTTCGAAATCGGTAGCAAAATTTAGCTGGGCGCACACAGAGCAACGAAACAATTGGATAGGTGACAGGCACAACAATTTCATAAACTGTAAGAACTGATTTTTCCTTGCAATCATGTTTCAGTAAACTCCTGGCGCGTGCTTGTAAGAACTCGAATGTTTTCGGGCAAATCTTTTCAACACCTCAAGAATATTTCAAAAATTGTAAATATATTTTGTGAAAAAAGTTCAACTCGTAACTCGTAGCGAATGTGACGATTTCTTTAATTCGTAACAAAAAAGACGCGAGTAAAAATTGCAAAATAAAATTTTGGTGCGTTGAGAGAGGAAGATTTTGTTTAAAAAAAATTGTTCAGTGGCATTTAAGAGCTTTACTTTCAGGCGTTGAAATAAATCAGCATGATTCGCATCTCTTTTCATACCTAAATAACCTTACTGTTGTTGCAACAAAAAACGTTTCGTAAAAAACTTGGTAAAAGGTTAGTGGAAAAATCAAACACTGAACTTTTTCACCTATGGTTTTGCTGAATTGCAAATAAATAGACTTTTAGATTGGTTTCGATCGTATTTCAATTCAAGTTCGATTTGTTCTTGATAGCTATCCAAAATTTTTGGAAATTGTCATTCCCATAAGTTGAAGAAGAAGCAAGTTTATTTTGTTATCAGTTTTCAATAAATCAATAAATCGTATTATTCGCGAACACAAACATGTCGTATTTTAAGTGCAAGAACCCAAGAGTTGGTGAAATGGCCGCAGGATCAACAAGTTAGCCAACCTTAAAATTTGAAAACAAAAAGGAACGAAAGGAAAGACATTAAATATCGATAAATAATGAAAATTGTTCGTGAAAGAATAGTTGCTTACCTAATTTCACAAAAGTGATATGTAAGAGCCATTTTATCATGAATCTATTCATAACACCTAAATATCTAACGTTGTCAACTTGTTACAAAGTAAGACCACAGCAAGAGTGGTTCAATTGAGTTTGTGGTGAAATTTTAGAAACGAGCGTGAAATTGTTTTTTCTGTGCCGCTAATCAACAGTTACTTTATTTGCATTCATCCAATTTTGATTTTTTTTATTCCCATATTAAATTTCGATTCCAGCTTCTTATTATTATGTGAAAGCAGTAGAGTGGTGTTGTCAGCAAAGAGGTCAAGACATGCATTTAGAAACTGCTGGAAAATCATGCTTGTAGATTAGAAAGAATATTGGCCAAGCGTGGAATCTTGAAGGACAACATACAGTATTTTATGATATTTAGGTTAGACGTTTTGTTGGTTAACGAAGACGAACTGTTTTCTATTGCTAAGATAACATCTAAAGAGGTCATTTTCCACACAGCGTATACCATAATGGTACATTGTTTTTCACAAATCTACAGTTTCGCAAGTCTTCAAGTGCACAAATACTGTAGAAGTGTTTTTTATTTAATTTTGAGTACGGAAGTTATCATACAAATTTAACAATGTGAAGGCACTTGGATAATCGCGACGGAAATCGCAGTGTTCGGGACTGATTACATGGTGTTTACCAAGAAAGATGGTTACATCATTGCGGTGTATAAGTTTTTCGAAGATTTTGCTGAAATGGCACAGCAACGAAATTAGTATATAGTTAAAGGGATTTAATGTGGTACCCGATTTAAACAGTGGAATTATGAAGATCTGAAAGGCAAAAAATAAGTGTTCCACTGTTCATGTTTTTTCGCGCACTTCCCGCTTTTACTCGGGGTTCATTCCGCCCTACTGACGATCGGTACGCCTCACGTTTGGAACCACTGCCTCTAGATCTAATCACGCTGTTGTGCTCAATGATCATTAATCATGATTCGGGGTTTGTATACAGAAAGGCTGACGTCCGCGAACAATTCGGGTCACAGTTACTTCCCATTAGCGCTTCCTGTTTATAAACCGCTTAACCCTTTGCACTCTTTCTCTCTATCTATGTCTTGGTATTCTGTTCATAGGTTTACTATTAAAGTAAGTGAAAAAACAATTTTTACTTTCTGCGCAAAGAACAGCAATCTTCAGCAAAAAATGCGACTAATAGTGGAACGTTTGTATCGTGCTTTTGAACTTCTAGGATTTTGCCGAAATTTATTTCGTTTAAAAAAAGTAGGCTAAGCATACGTTGACAAAATTGATTGATAGGAAAATTTTAACAAAAATGCAAACTAACTACTCAAGGAGAACGGTGAACCTGGAAGACCAGAAACCAATTTCCTTTCAAACATATATTTTTTGCAGCACCACAAGGTTGGATGAAGCAAAGTTGTCAGTTTTTAAATAAGTGTTTGCTCCGATCCTCACGTGCTGTACGCTCATGATGGTATGGTATGGTTTAATCATGCATTTTTGTGACTCAAATCACGAAATAACACGAAGCAGCAAGAGGAAATACAATAACATCAAAGATCACCAGTTGATTATATAGTGTTGAAAAAATATAAAGAATAAGAAATTTCACGTTTCGCAGCTTAGTAATCGTGTTCTAACATGTTGAATCACAAAGGGTTGGCGAAAGACCAACAAGTTCTCAGCTAGCTCTGCTGCTAACACAAACCAAATTTTAATTGAAGACGTTTTACAAGTAGTAATAAAAGTAAAAAAAAACGTCAAATCAACGTCAGGTGAAATAAGCGTAAAAACAACAACAAAAAACAGTGGGGAAAAGCATGCCTATGCACAGGGGGTGAGGTGAGTAACTATAGAGGTAGATAGGAGGGAAAATAGTGGCATCAGCGCAATAGTACAGAATGGGACAAGAATATAAAACGAAGATCAAACAGAATGTGACAAGCATATAAAACGAAGATCAACAGGAAGTCTGGCAAGATAGCAAGACTTTTTTATATTTTTTGCCAAATGAATAAGGCGAAGATGATTTCAATTTTTCCGAAATGTTAGACCAATTTTCGGACCAATATACTTTAGAGAAAGCTGACCCAGAGATGTTTTCATTCTGGGTAAATAATATTTTTGCAGAGAAGCAAGTCTTGTTTGATATTTGTGGACTGATGCTATCTCGGCAAAGTAGTTTTCAAAGTGATTAGGTAATCCACCATTATAAAAGGAGTATATGAATTTGGCAACTGACAATTGAAATAAATTAGGTATTTCTAAAATTTTGTGCTTGGAATAGACTATAGTTGTTTTAGTTTTGTTATATTCAAGTGTTCTCACAGCTTTATTTTGCAATCTAATTAAAGGAAGCAAAGTCGTCTTGTTGGCCCTTCCCCAGTTAAGTATTGAGTAAGTATAGGAATGAAAAAGAGCGAAGCAAACAGATTTGAGCACTGAAATGTTGGTATAGTGTTTTAATTTGAACAACATTCCACATGATTTGGAGAGCTGTGTTACCAACTTTTCAATTTGAGGCTTCCAATTAAGTTTATCATCAAGTATAACGCCAAGCTATTTAAGCTGCTTTGTTTTGATATTGGGTGATGATTAATTGACACTGCAAAATTGATATTTTTATGGTTGTTCATGAGCATGAAATTGCTTTTGGAATAATTGATACATAATTTGTTAGCACGAACCCAGTGATCGATTTTTTTGAGCTCATGGTTAACTGTTTTTTCTAAGATTTCGTG
>Ga0210059_1001521_pt1 | contig 35077 bp, 22 predicted proteins | sample Ectturendosymbi2_FD_188042 | JGI IMG/M metagenome (GOLD analysis project Ga0210059, IMG submission 188042) | Ecteinascidia turbinata endosymbiont from Florida, USA - Sample 2 (SPAdes) (version 2) | ecosystem: Host-associated > Tunicates > Ascidians > Unclassified | place: Key West, Florida... | reverse complement strand
ATTATCCAGACTTAATTCCAAAGGGACAAGCTCCAGGTTAATACCATATGTTAATAATACTCAATCATGGATCATCCGCTAAACCAATATCGTCTTTTCTTTGACATATCATTTTCACAGACAAATGCAAATATCATCAAAGAAAATGGGATTTCAGATCTTCATGAATACTTCAGTAAAATCGTTCAAAAACAAAAGAAAAAACACACAGCGGAATTTACACACAGCAGTTTGAAACAAAAAAACAATTGCAAAAGTAAACAATCGTCAGTCGACAGCTTGGAACTTTACATAATTCCTTACGATCTATCCTGAATGTCAACTTCCAGCGTGCGAAGGGCTGCTATTTTAACAGACACTCTCAGTGCCCTTGAAGCCATTGTCAGAAATAGATGGAGGAAACTAAGCTTGTAGGCAAGGTAATTCTACTGAACCACAGCGTTCGTTCCACTAGAATGGAGATGGTTTTAGCCCGTAAAGTTATTCCTGGATTTAGCCCGCAAAGTTATTCCATTATTCCCTACTGCATATTTTCTCGCTAAACTCTCCACTACGTTCCACTCTAAACTGATGTCATCCATAAAAAAGTTTTTACACAAATCCGCTTATTTGAATCGAGTTTAGCCTTCCACTGCTACCTCCAATAAATGTTGAAAGATCATAAACACGAACAAAGCCGTTAATTACAAGTAGTTCTTTCACAAGCAGTGGTAACAAACAGATAAAATGTGCCCATTCTTCTATGATATTTCGTCTTCATACAGGTCACTGCCGACTACACTACCATATGCATCGCGTAGGTCTCTACCCGAATAGCTTTTGTAACGAACGTTACACACCCAAGACAGCTGAACACTTCCTAATGCATTGTGTGGAAAGCACATTGAGCAGGAAATAGCCCAGACGTTCCATCCAGCAAATAAAGGTTAGATCCAATTGGATACAAACTGTGAAGGTAATTGAAACAATTCCCTTTTTTCCCTATAGTTCATAGAGAGCAAACCACCTAAAAATATAAATACAGTAGATACACAAGTAAACCACACATGGCACTACAAAACCATGCAGTTGACAATGCCATTTCAATAAAAAATTCAAAAACTTGTCTTCATCCCCAACGATGTCGAGAACAGAACATTCTGCATCAGGTTGGGCTTAACAATCTCACAAAGGTAGTAATATATGTTGTAGGAAATATCCTCCAACAAAATATTCACAATGAAGAAGTACAGGACGACAGAATGAACAACACAATGGACCATACATGTGGGAATCTAATGATTGAAAAGAATAAAGCACAGACTCTGTGAACAGACAAGAACGACCTTTGGACTTGAAAGACATGAAGACCCTAAAGCAAGTAATTTACATTCAAGCAATCTGCTAAGAGCTGTAGTCCGCAGATATGTAATGCAGCAATTTGGAATTTGCAAGCAAGCAAAGTAGGTAGAAACTAACGTGTAAACTAGGTAAAAACCGCACAAGAAAAAAGTAAGAGTGAAACAAGATTGCAACTGCAGACTGCAGATAGAATGCTGCACCATGTCTGCTGGCCTACCAAAAGCACCGAGATTACCGGTGACAACACATGACAACTTGCATTTGCGTATTACACTAAAACAAGTAAACTAAAACATGCCCTTCCGGACCAGGCATTCCACAGGAGGACAAATTCCCGGACCAATACCTTGGAAAGAACCCCCTCAATAACAAACTAAGAAAATAGTCATTTCCCGGCCCTGAGCCAAAGAAGATACAGCCACAACTACTATAAAGGCAGGTGGAAAACGCCCTTCAAACAGACCAGAATTGACCTCGAAGAAGAAGACATCTAAAGAAGAAGGGACCAAGACGGAAGAAGAAGAAATGAACGCTTGATCAACTGTGCGCTTACGTTCACCGAGTGTTCATTTGTATCACTGTCTCTGATGAAGTATGTTTGGTCTTCAACTGTTCCACTACTGTTCGCTTGATCTACATGTACGTTACGTTTAACGTTTGTCAAGAGTACGTTATGTTGATCTCCGTACTGGAAAACTGAACAAAAAAACATAATAACAACTGTAAGTTAAACAATTTATTATTGATTACGATATGATTTAAGTTATTCTTGTACTTGAGGCAAACGTAGTTAATTATTGAAGATGTTTTAGTGTAACTCAAAATGCCAACTGAAATTCTTAACGTTTCACAATGAAAAGTAGTTTTACTAAATTACTGATGTGTTCGGCTCCGGGTAACAAATAGGTATGTTGAGCAAACTTAGCTTTTTGTGACAATGTGCCTTGGTACTAGTATGAACCCATTTGAATAAAATACTGTACCTAAAGTGACTTATGTCTTGTCGTCAACATACTAGACCCAACAGTGCATGGCAACACAAAAGACTATTATATATAACAGTTGCAAATGCTTTCAATATTTGCTTGGATACAGGATTAGATCATTGGCACACAATGAATGACACTAAAGCAGTGGTTCTCAACCTGGGGTTCGCGAACCCCCAGGGGTTCACGGGAAGATTTCCAAAGGTGCTTGGATGGCAGTTGAGTTTTCATGTATTGCTATTTTTTAGTATCCTATACTAGAGGAAAATGCGTGCCGATTGAAAACTCCGCGTAGATTTTGCCTGATCTTGTGTTGTTGTGATGGAACAATGTGAAATACACGGCTTTGCCAGCTAACCTGGGGGTTCGGGTTGATTGTTTTATGACTCGGGGGTACTTAGCGGGAAAAAGGTTGAGAACTCCTGCACTAAAGGATCTTGCACTTTATGCGCAATATGTACAGTCGCGTTAAAAAGTTTAAGACCACTTCAGATTTTTCACTAGGCGGTTGTTTTCTGTCATTTCAGCTTAATCATCTCTGTATTTATTGAATCTAACTATCAAAGACAAAGCACACCACAAGGTTTCAATTATTATAAACAACTTTATTTTCAATAGTTTGTACGACCTCCTCTCTTTTCCACCACTGCAGCCATTCTGCGAGGTATGCTAAGTATCAACTGCAGCGGTTATGAGAGGTAATTTTTGAGTCTACACGATTTTTATTGCTGTCTTTGGTGATTCTATGCTGCTAGGATGCAGATCTGCCACTTGGTTTGTCATCGTTTGCCATAAATTTTCAATCGGATTTTAATCTGCACTGTTTGTTGGTCAATCCAGGACATCAACATTTGCCTCCTGCGAAAATATTTTATAACTAGCTTTGACCTATGGCATGAGTACCATCGTGCATGCATAAAAACATTGTAATCGTGCACCACTATGTAAAGCCTAACTTGTCTGCGAGGAGATCTAGATATTTAATGCCATTCATGGTGGCACCTGCCTGGAGGAAATACAGACCATCGGTATCATTTTATGACATTTCTCCCCAGACCATGATGCTTGGGGGATTTTTCGTGTTCTGGACGGCGTAACGATCTTTATCTCTGGCACCAACTGGCAGGGCCGGCCTTAGCAAGTGCGGTGCCCGAGTGGAAGCACTTTTGTGAGGCCCAATCCAGTGGGGTGTGCATAATTTTTTGAGGTGGGCATCAAGCCATATGATAAAAATCAGTGGTGGGAGAAAGCGGGCCTCGACGGGGCTATGCCAAGCTGGGGGGTCTGGGAGCATACCCTTCAGTTTCACCTCTCCATTGAAGACTTCCACAGGCATCTTTGGAAAGTCCAATAAATCCAAGAGTTACTACACTCAATACTTCCTCTCTAGCCAGGTACCTCCCGCGGGGTGCGGCAGGCCAATTGGATACGTGTTAAATGAAATTAGCAACACTGTTTAATATGATATGATCAGCCGGCAAAGATATAACAACTTAGCTACAAAACAGTGACAACAGGATATCACACAAACTACAGCGCAACCTTGTATTATAATGCTCCGCAATCATGACAAAGCTGAATGGAACAGATAGATCAAATACAAGCAAAACAATAACACGGGAGAACACACAAATGAAGTCGGCGCACTTCAGGCTTTTGTTGACTACGATGCAAAAAATGCTTTTGCTAAGAGAAACCTATTTCTCGTGCTTTAGTATTCACAATTCCTTCAGAATTTTGTCCAAGAATCAGTCTCTGATCATTTCGGATTTAATGGACACAATCGATAAATTTTTTAGACGCTCTTGTTGGCTTGAAGATCTCAAGTAAGCTTAAATTAGTTTCAGCTTGGAAAAACTCCTTTCTCCGGATACCATGGTCTTTGGGATAGTCAATTAAATCCTGAGGGCAATAAACAATATAGGGAAAGAAGTTATCTCATGAGACCTCTTCGAGAGGGAATGTGGATAACGCTGAAGACCGACTAACCAGCACACATTTAGAATTAAGAACTAAATTTAACCTTTTTGCCGAAGACAAACAGCAGCACTATTGTGGAGACTTAGTTTTAGTATGGACAGTTTTGCAAAAGACTGTCTGCATCCATTGGTAAACAGGATTTCCATCAAAACTTTAGAGAAGTATTGACCTAGCTATATATTGTCCTATAGCTCAAAACTTAATAACTTGACTAGGAATTAAAGTTAGCCTTATTTCTTGTACGTCATGACAAGGGTGGCCAAAAAATTCAAAACATATTTATACCCGCAATGTACCAATGCTTTCATGCAAGTGCGAAACATTTGCTTTACAGATAGTCTACGCATTGGTGGCAGAACTATTTCAAAGCAAGGGGCACAAGTGCACATGAAAAAACTAGAAAATTTTTGTGATTTTAATTGGCAACCGTAACGTCATACTTTTGTCAGCATGTTTTAGCAATTTTATTCAAAATGTGATAAGCCCTCAACGACCCCTATCTACACATCACCCTGAAAAGCATCAGTGCCATGCAAATTAAACACAGCATTGCATGCAGCTGAAGCGTAATAGATTGATGATTGGTTGCACACGAGCGCTTCTCAAGGATCTTGAAGGGGACACATAGTAGAAATATCGAGCGGTAACTCTTTGGCTCCCCCAAACACTTATTCGGCTTAGGGATCACAAGTATTATTGCTCTTCTCCAGATCTTGGGCATGCTTTAAATATATAAACAAACACCAGATAATTGTAGCGAATTTTCTGAAAAGACTAAAAAGAGGAAGAAGAAAAGCTTCCAGAACAATGACAGATACTTTAATTTCGTGAGGCGAACAATACGACAGATGTTCATCCGGTTGTTATGCAGATTATAAGCAAGTACAGTATAAGGAAGAAAAAGTTGCTACATACAATCCAGTTGCAGTAGACAGAAGCTTTAATAAAATGTTTGAGTCTGTCAATCCTGCACTCCTGTGAAAGACACAAAGCTCATTGCAAAGGTAAAAACACCACTCGGAAGGTCTGTTGGTTTTGGCTTTCCTGAACGATGGCTCAAATGTTTCCACTTTATGCCCATTTTAACCTCGATTCTCAGAGAGCGATTATTCAGAAAGTTATATTTTTCAAAATATCATTCAACTGCGTTTTTACTGCATGGCAGTTGCGATACCTTATATTTTAAGTTGTTTTTACCGATAAATAAAATGAAATCCTGAAAAGAGTGCTAAGAAATCTCATCCAAGAAATTTTCATAAGCTAATTGTAATTTATCACCGTTGTGCACCAAGTTTACCTCATCAATATTGCACATTTTTAGAACGCAAGGCTTTCTCGATACTTCTGCTTTCCCAGATGTTTCTATAAATTTTGCTCTACCAGGAAGACCACAGATTTTGCTTGTGGTGAATTTCTGCCTGTCAGAAAAGCAACATTAGGTACAAGTCGATATTTAACGATTTTGTTTACAGTGCAGCACTACACAGCTTGTGACACTTCGTTAAGGCAAAAACACAATTTAGATTTATAAATATTTTGAGAATGGCACTGCATTCACAATTGCACTGGCTTCACTGAAATAAGAGAATCTCGTCAACTAGCAGTCGGTAAAGCTGCTAGTTAAAACGGTAATCATGGCCATCAGGTACTTCACTTCGGTAGTTTGTGGCGACGTCGACCTTGATGCATTGAGCTGCAGGAATTGCACGTTTTACCCCGAGGGGTGACACTGTTCTGCACTTCCCATAATCTGTTCTTGTACACCTTGCTTGAAATGCAGAACGGTATGCGCTTCCACCTGAAAGCTGTTTTTCATTCAAGTCACAGTTTGTGTAAGCTGGGTAGCATCGCTTGCAACGACTGTTACTATGGATGCTCATGAAAGCGTTAATCCAAGATTATAGCGTGTTCAAAGTACAGTATGTTCATGCATTATTTTACTTATATTTTGTATTCGGTGCAGTGCTACGCAGTGACAATTCACAAAATCAGTCGTACAGCATTTAATGATGGTGCATCCAAGACGGTTAATGTCATTTTAGTAATATGCTTAACTTTGGCTCAGCATCCGTCTTTTTGTACTGCCAACGCATTTACAGAATCGCTTTTCCAACAGAAAAAGGCAGAAGTTACGCTGATGCTTTTGGAAACCTAAACAGCAAATGCACGTAGCTTGGGGTTTTACCTGCATTTTGTAACCTTAGAATTTCATTCATCTAGAGAAACAGAGGGTTAGCTCTACAGTATGTCCTACATAACAATTTCAACTGAAATCTGAATTTCTATTGATTGTGTCCTAAAGTTTTATGTTTTCCAGACTCAGTGGAGAGTCTTTTCTCTCGGTCACCGACAATTTTTCACAAGTCTTGGATGATTCAGGAATTAACTGTCTTACCCAGACGTCTCAAGATCAGCCATTATGCAACCAAGATGCTTCAAAATATATCAATACACCCACTGCAGCTACTGAGTTAACAAAACTAGCCCTAAGGCTTAAAACCAGCGCCGTTGACGGTAAATTTTATTACCTAAAGCTATTTTGACAAATCTTTAGTAATGTAAGTAAATGCATAGAAAGTATAGATGAGCAAAACCGCATTTTGACGGCCTGATATCAGATTTCATACATCGATGTTAGCTTGAAACACACAACGGTGTTTTGACAACATACGAAATAGTTTGCTTTCAACCCGTAGCAAGGTTGCCAGCTGGTAACATGTGCGAATAATGACACTATGTTTAGCAAAGATCCACTAACATTTCTTCTGGTAGCAGTTCTTCAATCACTATTAAAAATTTGCTTGTTTAAAAAGCTGAATCGGATAATTGTTTTTAAATTTGACAACCTTGTTGTGCGCAGTAAAGGAAGCCAAAGAAGATCGTGGGATCTGTAACGACTATTTTTATGGAGGAAGTTGTCGTTATGGAAATCTGTGTAGGTACCTCCATGAACCGCCAAGAAAACTCAAAGACTTGTTTGTGCTTTACAAACCCCATACTTTGCAGTGGTAAGAAAAACTTAACATATCCTGCTTATAATTTAATTGGTTGTAAATGTAATATGCGTTCAAGAACAGCTTGGTAATTCGATAAATCAAGACTGTTATTAAAAACCAGGAGCTTGAGGGTTTCAAACGTATTTTTAGCAGTTGTGTTTTGCAGTTTAAATCCATTTATCCAATCATGTTATGTGGAAATCAAATATTTAGAAGACAATGTGAATGCAGTTAAAGTAGAGTTTAGTTATTTCAGCAGATATACTGACTGCTGCCGTAGTTTCTATTTCTTTTCTTTAAACAGTGAATTATGTTGTTGAAACTGTTTTCCTTGAAGGCTGTGGAGCGGTTACTGCCCTTTCGGGATATTTGGCTGCGAGGCGGAGAATCACACTTGGCACTGTAGTCCAGACGAGATGGTTACATACAGGCTGTTTGGTTTCTTTCCTTCGCAGTCACAACGTGAGCGTATGATGCATTTTCCTCATTGAGATGTCATGCAGATCCAGTTTTGTCTTCAATGTTTTTACGTATCAATCTTATTTAGGGCAGTCGATATTATTACTTACGCAGATATTTAAGCATGCCAAAAATTTTGATTTTATTTACTGTCAAAACATTCATGCTTCCGTGACTTCACCAACAAATAGTAAGTTCATTGCAGACCTGAGAAAGTCGGACAATCGAGAACATTCTTTGCAAGGGTTGTAACTAGGGCAACCAAAAGTCACGAAAATCCAATTTTTTCTGCCGTTTAACAAGTTTATGAAACGTCCACAAGCCAAATTTCACGGTGATACCATGAGCCATTCCGAAGTTATTAGGTCAAAAGTCAAAATTTATGAGGTTAATTTTCATGCAGGGTTTTTTCTCGTTATCGATATTTTATTAAAGTTACAAAAACAGATTTTTTGTTTTTGTAAGTTTAGTTGCAATTCTGAAGTACTAACTGGTTTGTTGCGTCTTCGACGTACTGTTGTTTAGCCCACCACTGGACGATTGAATATGTAATAGACTACGCATGGCAATGCAAGAAACGTGGTCTCACAGCACTTGCTTTGGCAAATGCTCAATCCATTACGCGTATGGTGTTTTTTAATTTATTGATATTCGCAGATTTGACTCTACTGTAGTTATTGATGTACTTCTCAACATATCATAAGGTTAAACAATCAAATTCTTAAAGTTCGAAGTATAGTGCATGAATATGCTTCTGAGTTTACGTCAACACCTAAGGGTGAATTATTTTGCAAATTTTGTGACTGCCAGGCGCGATTTTACCATTAGGCTAAAAAGGCTTAAGCCTAAAGCCCCCGATTGTGGGGGCCCCAAATTTCAGGACTAAGGACGATATCCAGCATTTTTGTAAGCAATTCTATTCGTATTTCTCTTCTGGTTCAACGCACTTTTTTTACTTTGGCGCTAACAAAAGATCTATATAGACCATTGGTTTCCAAACTTTTTCATCCGAGGGCCACATAAGTTATTACACAACACTGCGATGGTCGGACATCTTACGTAATGTGATTGTTTCGGGCTATGTTACATTCTACCAAATCAAAAATTTTTCGTCAATTAATTTTTCATTATTTACAAAATGTATTCGCGGGCCGGATTTGGCCCGCGGTCCGCAGTTTAGAAAATGGCTTCGCAGGCCGGATGAATAGCTTCGCGGGCTGGATTTAGCCCACGGGCCGTAGTTTGGAGACCTCTGATATAGAAGAATGAGCGCAAAGGACTGAAGTGAACAACGATGAGCATTCTCTTCTGGCGTTGAAACTTGGTTATTGTTACCTATAACGCCTGAGTGGTTTTTCAAATCACACGGGGCCAGTGAGGTACTTTCGTATCTCTTTTTGCTTTTTATGGGTAAGACACGGGATAAAGGCAAGACCAGCCTGCACTGTCGATAAGGCTGCAGATATTCAATGGTGCAAAATGCACTGGGGTATCTGTGCGAAATGGCACCAGTGGCAAAGTTGATGTGTGCGCCCTTTCTAATTTACGAAAGTTAAAACATTAAGAAAGTAAATGTTTTAAAACGGAAAATATTTGTATTTAGTTTTGCTTCGAATTTTCAGCAAATAAAATATAAATTATCCATAAAGGCCATAACAAACTTCTATACTCATTACATTTTATTAAAGAATATCAAAACATTCAAATAACAACGTTCTCAATTTATAGGCCTACGTAGTGTTGCCTGACAAATTGTACATCTTAAAAAAAATCAAACAACATATTGCAACTGCAAGCGACAATTTCTTTTTAAAAAGAAACACATTTAATTTGAATTGTAGAATAAATTATTTAGTGCAAGACATGCATCATATGTGTTTGAAAAACATAATTCTATCGAAACATTAATATATCCAGCCTTTTCCGGTTAAATTACTCAAAAATGCTCCTTTCCTCATCAAAGCTAGATCACACAACCTGCCCTGACTTACCATTAGTCATTGAGGCACGGGGGAATGGAATGACCAACCTGAGTTTACCCTTAGGGCTTTGAACAATTTTGTTCGGGAGGGGCCAGTCAATGACGTTGTCAGTCACTGACGTCGTTTTGAGTCCGACTGTTCCTTCCGTTTAGTTTGTAACAGTTCAATTAATATAAAATTCTTAGCAGGTTTGTTTCGGGGTGTGTGTGCTGCAAAGTCTTGCTATTCTGTATGCTGAACACGCTTTATCTAGAAAGATAAAGTATGACAAATATTTCAGCGATTTTGCAGATAAACGTCCCGTCGATCGCCGACTATGTACAGTAACAGGCTGTTCGGTGTCGTAAGAAGTACAGGTGCTTTATTCAGAACGAGCTCTTTACACGTGCAAACCGTGCAATTGCACAGGGATCTCAGTAAATATGTAATGGGAGTGTTGTCAGATAACTTCACCGCTGCCTGTTTCGTTGGCTTCATTACAACTATTTCTGTTACTGATATCGAGGGAATTCAGAATAAAGTAATATGGCTATGAATTGGAACAACTTGTTCAGTAAATGTAGCGAGCACGTGTAGTGCTAATTTGTGTGACATCAGTCGTTGCGAACCTTCCAGAAGAGCCCCCAATTTAAAATAGCCTAGGGCTTCGAACATAAATTCGTCTCTGGCAGCTGCTCAGTGAAAAGTGACAAAAGGTTTCTGGTGGAAGCACATCGCCGCAGTGCAAAGCATCAACGAGGTTCGTTTCATGAAATTGAAAGTGGTCAGACATTTCATAGCATGCTGTACCAGATTTTGCTGATAACTACTTTTTGTTTCATTTCCTAGCGGTTCGTTTTCTAGTAGGCCTACTGTATAATATATGAACATGCTTTGCATTCCGCATTTCAATTAAAACGTTAAATTAATAGGTCAAAATAAAATCAAAATTTGTAAATTATAAAGCCAAAATTTTAAGTTTTTAGGTCAAAAAATTGGTTGTCCTTGTTATAAGAGTTATTCACCACTGCATTAAATTTTGCATACGACACGCAAGCTATTTGCGTACTACCCAGAAAGCTCTCAACGTTTGAAAACATCTGTTCTAAGAGAACTAATCTAGTCTCCCGACTTAACACCCACAAAAATGACAAGTCACGAATTACCAATAAAAGTAACAAACGTCTCATGCTCGAAACGCGTTTGTCTGGCAAGTAATTGCTGAACGAGGAAACCGACTTACGCAGAAAAAGCAAATACAATACCTTAAATTGCACGCATTCATTTTACGCAAAAAATCATAGCTAGTTATTCATCCGTTACAGAGGTAGTGGCGTAACTGACGGGGGGTAAGGACAGAGCCGGATTTGGTGAAGGACAAAGTGGGCATCTGGCTGCCCAGGGGCCTCCACAAACTGGTGGCCTCCATTGTTTGTTTACTTAGTCATGTATAATATAATACTTTTGATAGAATCTTAAATCTTATTAAAATTGAACAAACAAAATGATTTTTACCTTTTTTAGAACCTTGCATTCATCAGATTGTCCAATCATACAACTAAGTTTAATGTAAGACTTCACGTACGGTTAGATATTTACAGCTAACTGATAATAGTATTATTGACCTTTACATAATATATCCATGAACTACTGAGGGTCTCCACACAAAGGCTGTCCTGGGGCCTCCACATGTATAAATCCGGCCCTAGGTAGATGTGCGAACTGCTCCCAACCCCTGGCAAGCTAAATGTAAAAATCAAGACCCCACATAGCTTCTGTTTTGGTAATTACGATCCTTTTGGTTTTTAGTGTTTTTTTGCTTTATCGGAGTGTTATCCGGTGATTTCGGGATTATGTGTAGCCAAGGGGGGCGGAAGTGGCGATGGCGCTGGACGTCCGAGGCAGGGACATCCAGAGAGTGTAGTTACAGCTAACTATAATATACTTCTTCGTATTCTCAGTTTACTAACACATGCTGCATGGATCTGATGGGGGCATGCAATATGTTAAGTGACTCGAGAGAGAGATGACGCACTGCCATCGTTATCTTAAGGCTTTACACCCTATCTCTCTTCACCCCTTTGTTTGCTGGCCAAGTCCTGCTAGCCTATTGTTGATCTGCGACTTCGGTCTTTAAAATTTATCTCAATTCTCTCCAGAGCCTGAGTTTTTAAATTGTGGAGCGTGAAAGATTCTCAAATGGGGAATGAGTATGGCAGCGACATATTGTTGAAAAGTATTAAATAAATTGTTTTAATCATTTGTAAATTTATTATCATTTCACTATAAACGCTAAAATACAAAAAAGTGGACAGCACAGTGAACGAAAACCGAGGCGTCCAAACTCGCTTGTTCAAAGTTGTATTTATGAGTAAAGAACGCTTCATGATACGATGGTGTATTGTCTGCTTGGAAAGGCCTCAGTGAGAAATTTTACCAGGCGGTACGAAAACTGATAACGGGCCCTTAGCTTCCGGGACACTTGCCGAAACTTGTATATATCGTTTGTATAGGAATCAGAATTTAGATAAAAGAGCTGCCATGCTAAGATTTATAAATAGATCAGGATCATTATAGGCTTACACTAGTAATTTTTAGCTTGTTTTACAGAAAAACATAGCGCTTGTACTTCTATGCTCCCGGGTACCACTATCTGCTGGGCCCGGGTACGATGTATCTTTTGTACCCCTCTCTCGCAGGCCCTGCTGCTTGGTTTCATTTTTAATGTCAATGTGAATTGTGTCACAGGATTATATCATGCGTGACGATTTGGCGATAGATTCTTCGCTTGCAATTGTTGTAAAAAAGATTAAAATAATGTTTTGTTTAGAGTTCAGAATAACATGAAGGGCAGCAATCAGGTGCGTAAAGGGGGACAAGGGGAAAACAATACCCCGGGCGCAGAAAAGTCCCAATCATGTCACAAGTACTTCCTTCAATATAGTACCTTTGCTTCCGAAAGACCTCAGGTTCGGACATGGAGACGCCAAACTTAAGCATCTTGCCCCGGGCGCCATCTAACCTCGTTACGCCCCTGTCAGCAATGCATGAAGCTGCATGGTTGCATAATTTCAGATACTGTCTGTTAATGCCTCAAGCACTATATTTTTGGTGGGCCGATCAGTATCTGATACATTTTTGCATAACTAAAAGCAGTATCTAATTCCTCTATGCGTATTCCCGTCATCAGCGCATCATTAGAACGTTCTTTCAGCCATTTAATCACGAGATCATCCCGAATGTCCAAGTAAACCGCAATCGTTTTTCACATTTCCGCAATCAGGTTCTGACCAAAACGTGTCGTGATTGCACTCGCTGGCAAATTTATTTTGATGGATGAAATTTCTAGAATTTGCCGAAATCCTATCCGAATAAAAAATTTTTTGGGCGGTTATTGCCCAATTAACCATCAGAAGTCCGTGTAATAGATCACGCGCAAAGATGTCATTATTTCTAAAAAATATTGCAAAAAATGGTTGCAGTGGGCCGTTGTATCAGCCAGGAACATGGAGACTTTGAGATGGCGTATCTGACAAAGAAATACAAGAATTGGTTTTCGATTGCGCATCGTGGTATTTCTATTCCATTTTTATTGCACTGCAAAGACGTGCGTGTGTGCGAGTGCACCGAAAGCAAATAGCAGTTTGTAACGCAGATGAGTTAGTTGGTCAAAACAAAACGCTGAACAAACATTTGCTGACTTAAAATAATAATAATAACAGATTTTAGCTGGAAAAGAGTCGACCTCTGATCAGCTGATATTTTAGAAAAGCATAGTTTACAGTAATCACAGTAGCTAAGTACCAGTACGGGTGTTTTCTTATGAAAAACGGTCGATTAGCGTTTCTCGCAGAAAAAAACGTTTGCGGTGGTGAAGTCTATGGACAGAAAAATAGGGAGAACCATTGCGTGAAGCTTAAAGCAGCACGAAGTTGAGTGAATGTATACGGTCAGATATAACTGCATTCAGGAAATATATTCTACAAAATCCATGACAAATTAATGAAGGTATTTTCCTCTATGAAACACAGGTTTTATTATTTACCCTCTTCTACCTCTAGTAGCGTAAATGCTGCTGTGCAAAAGAGGAACACCTGGCGATAGTATTAAGTTGTGTTGTACAATCATGCAATCAACAAGAATATTGCTAATTATGGGGTAGCATGCTATCTCGATCCATTCCAGAATACCGCTCATGGATTATTTCATAGATTTAATATCTCGTTGACATTTGTGTATTAAAACAAAAAGGAATTATTGCACGCGTTTAGTGCTCTTCACAACATCGCCAAGCATCACCATCTCAAAGAAATGTGTAAACACCAACTAGTGCAGAATGAAAAAGTCTGGTTTGAATCGAGAATGAACGCATTGTATAGTTCGGGTGAGTGGCGCTAACTCTTGTTGCAAAAAGAATGTAAGACATGGACGGACAGACCATGGAACAAGGCAAGTTTTGTGGGCAGCAGAGAACGCCAACTTGGTGCGTGATTTGATTTGCCAACGGATGTAATTTTTCAAATAGAAAGAAATGCTACAGAGTCTCGCGTGTCAGGAATAAAAAAAGAGCAAAAATTTACTCAGAAGGAGACTCCTAACAAGTGTGAAAATGTTGTAATCGTCGTCCGCAATTTCAAAATAATCTCACTCCGCAGCATGAAAGGGTGCAAAGTACGCGTACCGCGAATACTGTACAAATGAAACGGCAGGTGAATAATATTTGTTGAAAAAGGCGCAGAAAAATGTGACAGTACAACTCTGACAAATGCAACATCTTCACTGCATTACACGAAATGGAGCAGACAGATGACAAGCAGCGTTGTCGGAATCTCGTGCAATTCGTCGACTGCAACCAACAAATTTGGTCGCCCAAACAAAAACACGTTTATCTTTTCTGCTGACCGAAACGCTGACGTTTTTATTGCAATTCAGTGGTCGAGCAGCTAAATGCTGAAGGAACGACGCTCAACGCCAGATTACAACTCGTCGTCTGATCCCGATGCGTCGTCTTCAATCAACGTGTAGTGGCTGAGAGTGGCCACGTGACTTGATCCAGATTTTGAGAACTTCTTGGTAAACGCATGAGGAAACTTTCGCAGGATCGCTGAAACACACGGCGTTTGTGACGATACGCTTGAAAATGAACACCTAGCGCCGGATCCTTCAATGGCCATTGCGGTAAGACCACAAATGTACGCAGTAAGGGCGTTTTTCTTTCGTGAAATCGCGATACATATCATGCAAGCTATACTCTTAACAACAAAACCAAAGAAGTTGGCGCCAAATGTTACAACAAAGCCAAAACCACTATTTTTTTAAGCATTCAGAATGAGCTAATGTCAATACTTAATAATTATACAGTACACCCTGCGACAGAAGTTTATGAACACATTAAAAAAACTGAATGCATATTTGTAATGGGTATACTTGTTTTCCCTCATTAGTTAGTACGTTACGTATTGATTCATGTTTAAGTTCTTAAATGGCATACAATGCTGCGGAATGAGATGCAGTTTATTGTTTCGTTCTTGCATAGCAGTACATCTGAGCAAAAAGACCAAACTTTTCAAACCTAGAATGGGAAGAAATGCATCTCTCAGCACTTGAAAACGTGGAGAACACGTAATTTCTAGAGAAAAAGCTTATCCAAGTGCTTGGCTGGCCAGGAAACAGTCTTGACCTTAACCCGATTGTAAATTTGTGGAGCTTTATGAAACAAAGTGTCTAAAAAGATAATCTTCTACGGCTGCAGCACTGAAAAATGCAATAAAGAAGTTTGGGTGAAAGATATGTCGCCTGGTTACTGTCTCAACCTAGTCAACAGCATGCCATGTCGGCTGGAAACCGTAACAAAGAATGGAGGCGGACATACAAAATAAAATGTTTTCAGAGTGATTTGTTTGTTAAAACGCTTTACATTTTCTTAAGCAACCTTTCTTGTTTGCAATTTAAAATTGTTTACAAGAACGTTGAATATACCGTAAAACCTCTATTTCACCGCCATGGCGCTCTATTTTTCAACCCTTCCTTTATAGTGCCGTTCTATTAGAGGTGACGTTCAATTAGAGGGTGGCGCTCTATTTTTCGAGCAGCTGATCAGAATTTTGAGAGAAAATTTATTAATGAAAAGAAAAAACATCGAACACATTTACATAATTAGCAAAAGATATGAATACAGGGTGATTACTGGTAAGTAATCACAGATTCACTGGTGGTGAAAATCAAGCGACACGTCGCTGTTGAAGCCGTCCTCGTCATTTTCAATACTTTCCGAATCAATATCAAGTTGCTGAATAAGTTCACGTTTACCGGTGATGTCGGCATTGGCCCGCGCTTGCGAGAACTATTTCCAAAATAGTAGAATTCATAAAAGTGGCGTTCAATTAGAGAGTGGCGCTCTATTTTTCAACCCTTCCTTTATAGTGGCATTCCATTAGAGGTGGCGCTCAAATAGAGGTTTTACGGTATATAACTTACTTTACAGTTCTAACTAAAACGATTCAAAACAACGGGTGGTCTTGAACTTTTGTACCAGGATGTATGTTGCAAACGGTGCAGCATATTTCTTAGCGCCCCTACTAACACTTCACAAAAAATGGCCGCAGCGGAATTTTTTTAAATCCGGCCACGGGCTGAGTCGAAATCATTACGGGCCGTGATGTAAAAACGTCGGCAATGAGTATGGTTTCGGATTACCCGTCAGCAGACACTTCCTATTATTCTACATTTTAAGCTTCCGTATTTATTCAAGGCTGACACAGTGATCCGAGACAAATTTTTGATCGAACTCCTCAGCACAACACTTCTCTCACCGGCAACGCTAACCGACTCGGGGGAGTGATCCAGGTAACGCATTTTCGCTTTCTCGACGTCTCTTTGCCGCTTCAGGCTCCACATTTTTGACCAGCAGATGGCAAGAGCGAGCACAGATAGAAGAAACAGCAGCGAACCAACAGCCCACATGGCTTCCTTATTTCTGAGAACATTTGAAACCAGGAAATCGCAAAGCAACCTACGACTTGCATGCATGCGCATGAGTGTGTTATCACATTGAGCGTTTGTGTGCAAACATCAAGAGTCCCGGAAACAATGCATGCTGCTGTAACAGAATGTCATAACCGCGTTGGACACATTGTAACTACCTACTTCTCAAAAAAGATCGGCAAAAACAGCCTTCCATTGCAAATAACGCAATATACGCTAACGGCACACAGACATAAAAATGTATGACGTGACGTATCGCGACGCATCTGGAGAGTGACAGGTTGGAGGGGTGGTTTTTCCAAGCCCGCTTTCGCGGGCGAGCCGATATTGCAGCTCAAGAAATACCTCGGCGGGCTGGATGTCTTTCCTTTGTCTGCATCGTCTTCCACCGCATCGTTTGACTCCGATGAAGTTTCGGAATCACGAGAGGTTGTCTGGTGACAAGTTCACAAGTGGTATTAGTGTTGAATGTCACAATACATTGTATCGTTCGGTACAGCGAAGTACCAACTGGATATTGAAAGATGTTGGCTTTGTCTCTTGCAATAAACACTTTCACACCTAACACTGCAAAAAACACGCTTGCGTCCTATTTTTAGATTTCTCCAGGAACGAGTGGAGGAAAGAATACTTCTTTCGACCTTAACCGAACTTTGCGTGAACTATATGAATAATAGGGCGTGCAAAGCAAAGATTAACAACATTCGACGAAAAAGAAAGCGAATACCAAATTCGTTTAACTGTTTCAATCTTGCAACCAATTTTCACGCAATGCTCGACATGCAGAAAAAGTTTTAGATTCGCAGCACTGAAAACGCTGTGTCGCTTCTTTCTGTTCAAACTCGATTTGACAGAGGTTTTTGCGTTATTTATACCAGACCTGTGTTGAATAAGTTCTTTAACATTTTCAGAGTTGTTTTTAACATATCCAGGACCACTAAAACCTAAGCGGTATTGTGCTCGAAAGAAATTTTTTCAAGTCGCTGCTTTCAACTTTGCTCACTTTTGAAAAAAATTAGAAGAAAAATAACTGTCTTTTTTCTTTGCAATTAGCAGACTTGCACAAAACCTTAACACAGGCGAACATTTTCTAAAACTTGGAATAAAAACAGTCAAGCAAGCCTTTGATTTCAAAAAGGAGAAGCTATAAACCAGATCAAGCCATCCGGATTACCGTCTCTCTAGTAACTATTATTATATCATTAGTGTTCAGCAGCTTAATGGAGAAACTACTGCTAGCAAAAAGTAGCGCGTACGATAAGCAGGGTTCCTACGCAGTTTTGATTATAAATTTCCAGCCTTTTTCCAGACCGTTTCTGGACTTCTTCCAGACTTAACGTTTTTGAATGACATACCCAGGTCGAATACAGGCAGTATAATAGTTAACAGGATGAAAATCAAATTTCTCAATCTCGTTAAAAATATCAGAATAAAATTATCAGAATGCATGCCAAGCGATCAAGCCTGGAAAATTATTTCCTTTTACCATACTAGCAGACCAAAAAAAGCTTTTTTTCCGAACGTTTCCAGGCTGGAAAATTACCAAACCTTTCTATACTTTGCAAGACTCCGTAGGAACCCTTGATAACCATCCTTACAGAAGAATGTAAACTACACTGCGTGAACTCGATGCTCCCCACCAGTAGCTCAAGCGACGTTGTGGCTCGGTGACGAAGATAGCAAACAGACAACCCGATATGCCACTTTGACAATGTCAAAACCTAAGCAATTGTGCGCTTGAGTGTCAACTTGTAATCTCGAACAAATACAGCTGTACACCGAACGAACGAGCTTTTGCTCAACGCAGAAGATAAGATTATCAAAAGCAACATCACACAACACAACAACGATAAAAATCTCTACGAAAGAGCTTGGAATTGAAAAAAATTAGAAAGAGTTGCATGCATAACGAAAAACACCAACTTACACTAGAAAGTGCAACAGCCAATGTTGATTTGCTTGTGCTAAGAACAAAATTTGTTCCTGGGGTGTCAGAAGTTATGGATTCATGCGGTGCTTCGGATTGATTTAGATTGAATAGTGTTTCATCCTTTGCAGAATAAATGTCTTTAGGGACAAGCTCTCACATGCAGTAGAATGTAGAGCTACATTTCAATTGAAATGCAGAGCAGTGTGCATAAATACATCAAGAAAGTGTGAGTGTCAGTTGTCACAAACATAACAAAAATGTAAGGCTAGCACAGTTAGTTTTTTTAGCATTGTTGCAACCTCTCAGTTGGCGTTGCGTTGAATGTGCGATTCACCACTAACGGGATGTGCGCGAAGAATAACACGCATATATATGTGGAGCGAACAAGCAATAACAGAGTGATCACTGATCATGGCATGTGATCTCCATTGTTGCTTGCTGCCATAGTGTAAAGCTTCGCGCACTTGCCGCTCGGGCTTTCGGATCGTCAACTGTATGCCACTGCAACAAAACACGATGACACACTGGCGTTAGCGACGATTTTTCTTCGTGGAAAAATACAAAACTGTTAGATCGTGGTTTCTCTTCAAGCTGCCAACCCCTGAATGTGCGTGAAACTGTGCTCAAAGCGAAAATTACGATCAACACTCATGTGTTTCCAGTCAGGTGATTGCTCACAACGTGTAAATAAAAAAGCGTAAGACTCTTCAGGCAAACTTGTGCAGCACGACATTCTTGATCTCAATTCGCGATTGTTGTTCGAAGCGCTGTGCAGTGCCTCCCAAATAACACGCAGGTATTGGCGAAAACAGCCTTCGCCCACAGTAGGACGCTTGGTACCGCAACTTCCTTTTTTTGATTTTTCTGAGACGCGAGATGCTAGATAGCTCCGTAACACTGCGGCCGAACTGATATCAGTCAACTTAGTGTTTGGACAATTCGTGTTGGTTCCGAAAACAATGCCTCTCAACCTCTTCCAACTCGCAGCACAATATTTTTCGGAGGCCCATTGCAAGTAACGCCAGCTTGATAGCTACTCAATACTCAACACGCATTGATAAAAAAATTCTCTTTGTATTGTAAGATTTTGGTCTGTTTCGCGGCTCACCGGTTAAAAAGCGGTGTCTATTGTAGAATGTTAGAATTGTTTCCTTACTTCACAGAATCGCTAATGCGGTACTTTGTTGTTGATCAAGAAGCCGGGAAACTTTTTGCACCACTTGTTACGAAATCGCATAGATTTGTAGCAAGTGGGGCAAAAAAATTTTTCGGGTAATCTCCACTAATTCCCAAAATCGCAGCATTTCTATCTACTTTGAAAAGATGAAACAGTTACTTAAAGTCTACGTTCAAACTCAAAACGATGTTCCTCGCGTTGCAATCGGCCAAAATATATTGTGCCTAAATAGTTTTGGTCTTAACTCTTTGTTATCAAAATTGCGCTCATTGCCGAGATACAGTGCATGAAAAACATTCAGATTACCTGCGCAAATTACAGGCAAAATTGCTTCAACACGCTAACACCAGAACAAGGACATACCTTATCCAACGGCAAGTCTGGGCATAATGGCTGGTGTTCTGGTGAAAGTGGCACGTTAGATGGTTTTACCAAAGAGTAGTTATAGACGCCCTGCGCATTGACGTTTGCTTCGTTGGCGTTCCGACCGAAGTTTCTGATCCATCGTCGCACGGCGGTGACGTTAATCGAAGACATTTTGTAGACGCACCCGTACGTCACAACAGCGAGAGGCTGCGTCACAATACAAATTGATATTCAAATAAGTGAGCTGATGCTGCAATCCATGGACTGATGTTACAAACTCGAAGCGGTAACTTCACAAATACGATTTCGAATCGTAACATTTTTCTTTTTCCCGCAAAACAAACTGAAACACAGCACTCTCTTTATCAACAAGTCCACTTCACACTGTATCTTGACACCAAACAGTGGCGTGCAGAGGTCTGGTGATGCCCGAGCGACTGCTTTATTGTATGCTCCCTATCAAATTCAAGTATTAAGCAGTGGCGTACGGTGGTCATTGTTACTAGATATACGATGTTTGTGACGTCACCACATGACGTCATATTTACGTTTGTAAACCAACGTTTTGGCGAAGTTTGTTGACACAAGATGCATATTATTCTACACTACACACACTCTCCTTTAATCGTTGTTGTACAATATGTCACTGTAATGAAGATAATTATCACCGCTCCCAGTTAGTAGACTGGAGTAAAACACAGCACTCAATGCTAGACAGAGCAGTTCGTAACTGCAAAAATATCCGGCAACGCGGTAAAACAAGGGATGCCATGAACGTCCTCAGAAATTTTACCAGGGGGGAGCAGCGTTAACATTTTGCTTATCCTTTTCAGGTTGCTGACAATGCAATGCTAATGTACGTTCAAAAAACGCTTTACCCTTTCTACACTGCAAGGAAAATGCCCCGTGTTACGACAAGCCACAAACATGCGCTTCTTTGGCAGCAATAGCCAGGCATGTTACAGTAACGGCAAGAGGTTATCTACGGATCTTCAAAGCAGGGAACTTATTTTCAAAGTAGCTTTGCCATTGTCTTTAACGAAACCGCAAATTATGACTTTATTTTGCCTACCAGGTCTTGTCAACGCCACTTCGAAACAAAAGCTGCAAACGTCCGGGAACTCGCTCAGAAACCAGGACTAAACCTCAACGATTAAGACATATTCCCACAAGTGCGCATAGATGTATTCCAAGTTCCTCGCAGTTTTTTTCTGTGTGATAAGAAGCCTGCATAAGCGAAGATTGATTAGGGTGCTGGGGTTGGCAATCCATTTGGTTCCGTGGCCACTTTGATAGGCCGTGTTTAGCGGAGGACCATACCTTCTAATCCAGGGGTCGGAAACCTTTTTGACTAAGGGAGCCATGAAACCTACATATTTTTAATTGTAATTCCGTGAAAGCCGTATAATATTTTTCAACACTTAATGCAACTAACTTACTAACGTGTGCATTTTAAAGCAAAACCAACAATTTTAAACAATGGTAAATGTCTGAATTTTCTCTTTAATGACATGCTTCTTACTTTTAATGCGACTTCTGGTGCTGCATGGTGTTGCTGATATAGCTTTTTAGTCTGGTAGATGGAAAATTACAGAAAAAGTATCATTCATAACAATCGTGTTACGAAAACGTCAAGCGGGCCAGATGCCGTCATCAAAAGAGCCACATCTGGCTCGCGAGCTATAGGTTCCCGACCCCTGTTCTAATCGTTAGAAGATCAAAATAGAAGCAAGTCTAGGTTTAAGTTTGAGGCTAAGTTGGAGGAATTTTAAGATTTGGTGATTTTTCTGAATGCTTCCGCGACCCGTTAATTTTCCACCCCTGTATTAAGCTATATTAACTCAGGCACATTGGTCACATTCACTGTCCCACACCAACAATGGATTTTCAAACTTGTGCAAGCATTGCTGCAGATTCACTCATATTTCTTTTCAGAGAGTATAAAACTACGTGCCACCTCTATCAACAAACACTGCCTCGCTGCATCACCTGCCAAAGATGCCTGTCTTCAACAGCCACATGCGCCAAAACGCCTTAAAGCATGTATTTGAAGAATTGAGTCTATGCCATTGTTACACAATAAAGAACAACAGCAGAACAATCTGCTTGTGAGCTTCGCAATCTGCCTCTGAAGGCAAAGCAGCGGACATTAGTGAACTGCAAGCTTACCACATTCGCTGCGTGACATGAGAACAGCGAACCTGGCTCAAGTGCAGTGTGAGCGTCATACCGGCAAATAAAGTGTCATTACAAGAATTAGTCAATTATTCGGAATTAAGCTGCTGACTTCAGTTTTTTTACAAATTTTTTATTCTTGGTCCCAAATTCCAGGGGAAATGGCCCGTTTGTCCACCCCTGCGGACGCCTATGCTCAGTGCTACATCAGCGCAGTTCACAACTGCAAAACATAAGGCTGTGCGAATGTCTTATCAAATAGCAGTTGAGCACAGAAGGCATGCCGTTAGGATGGCGGACACCCGGAGTTGACAGTTAGAAACTTACTAAACTTCACAGGAATTGAGAAAGCGCTTAAAGTACGCAAAAAAAACTTTTGTTTTTTATTATGTGGCTGTTATGAACAACAGAAGATATACCGGCTTGAGCCATCATGGTCGATCCAACTGAACTGCCAATTAACGTAGAAGCTCGAAATGATGCACATATTGCAAGCACAGGCATACAGCTATATTAGCGCACACCCAGGGTTGCCTCAAAAAAACGAAACAGGAGACTAGTTATGCATCAAAAAGCCAGCTGAATGAAGCAAGTTGAGACAGAATAGTTTTACAATTAGGCTCAGAAAATCAATTAAATGTCTATATTTATCTTTCAATCCTTTGTGATTTTCCCTTGAACACACGATCTGGAAAAAGTCACGTCATTATCAGTTTGATTATGGTGTGCGCCGCCCACCTGCAGTTAAGGTATATAGTATTGAAGAATGTGAGAATTACTGGCATTTAAATACGTAAAAACTAATGTTGACAAAAAAAGGTTTTGAAAAATAAATCCATGCAGCATTTGTTAGTAGCCTTACAACAAGAAAAATCGTCTAGTTACAGCATTATAATTTTGTAATTTCACTCTTTGGATACCCTCCTGCCTTGGATGCCTGGGGCCGTCACCCCATTCACCCCCCTGCACACCACTGACACCAAAAAGACCAAATTGTTGACCAGATCTTTTTTTACACCATACAATTATTAAACACATACTGATGGTTACAACGGAACCAGCTGTGCTTCAATCAAGGGTGAAATCTTGTAAAGCTATGGAGTTTTTTCCCTCCCCAAACTTTCAGCAGGTGGCTGTCCACAAGCGTTTGAGGTTTTGACCAAGACTACAACATTTTACGCCATACCTGAATGACTAGAAAATAGCACTCACGTAGTATTTGTCCAACTTTGTGGAAGCAGTGAGAAGGTACTTCCACGTGCAAGTCTCAGCCAAATGTCTAAGACGTCTTACTAATTCATTAGGAGTACATGGATGGTACATGAACACAACTGCTCCATGCTGTTACAATAAAAAAATTGAGTAATGTACAAAAAAACTTATTTCAAATAAGAAAAACATAAGGATAAAATTTTTAAAAAAGCATTACAATCAACAGACAACGCACTAACCTCTAAATTGTGAACGTAACGACCAGGTGGTAAGTATCGGTACTCTCCGTATACAGCCCACAATGGACGATGGAAACCACTGCAAAAAAAGGGAAGTTGTTGCCTAAAATGGACTATAAATACTCTACTACTCAGCATTACAACACAACAAGGACTTCAAGTTACATGCTTGCAGCCAAAGAAGTGTCACCGCAACTTTTGGATTTTGCAATCACAGCGACATTCATTCATAAAAACAACTTAAACAAAACGCTTAACTGCAATCCCCTCACGTAAACTCATCCTGACATATATTAAAATTCACTAGCCTATTCATAGCAATACAACTATCAACAAATGTACATTTGGAACAAGCTTTGCAGCTGGTTACGGTTTAAAATACTGGTAAGTGCAGGCTTGCAAATACAGTACCAGCAACTGTCTCTGCAAAGTTGACGCAGACTTGCAAATATACTAATATGGCCTATTCCGTCATTGCCAATGACGGAGTCACTGCATAGGCAATCGAGCGCAAATGCAAGTATAAGATACATTCACTAATGCTTGAGTACATGCAAACAGTACACAAGATCACTCACACAATGATTCCTATAGCCGAGTTTTTGTTTAATGTGATGCAGACATTACCTTGTCTCAGCCGCACACTCTGCCCTCCATGGAGGTGTTCCTATGGCATGGCAAGCCAAGATGACTGAACTTGAGAGACCTGCAAACACTGGCGTAGCCAGGGGGGATACAGGGGCCATGCCCCCCCAAAATTTTTAGAAGATATAGTCATTTTGTGCTTTGAGAGGCCTTTTCCAAACAAAATAGTGTTATTCACCTAAAATCAAACATTTAGCCCCCCCAAAATTTCTGGGGTAGCTGCGCCACTGCTTGCAAAACTAATTTTTACTTGGGCTTCCTATCGTTTAAAGGCAGATAATGTGGTTTTACCAGTGGAAAATTCATGGAATACATGATATTTGTTTGGCCAATATTAGCTGACCAATAACAAGCCTCGTCTTTAGTAACACAAGTATAAAAAGATGGAAAATGTATGTTTTAACAGATGTGTAATTTTGACACCTAAAATGGTGGAATTTATGCTTTGTTTAAATAGTGAAGACAATGCAGCAGTGCAGACATTTCACAACAATATAGGTACAGTATTACATCCACACAATTCAAAACTGATTTTTGAAAAGATCTGATAGTGAGCTTATGCCAACACCACCAATGATGCCTGATACCAACACTTAAATGTATGAATATCACAGCAAGAACTCAATATAGGACAGTGACTTGACAATAGGATGTTTTCACAAAAAATAGACACTGTATGAGAAACTGCACAAATACATTCAACACAAAACTTGGAAAAACTGAAGGTTAAGAAATAATCCAAAGCAAGTCTTGCCTGTTTGGAATTTCATCCGGTGGGTACTTGTCATCAACAGGTTTATTCATGCAGACATGCCCTCCCTGCAACAAAACTGTCTTGTGTTACTGAATTAAGCCTGGAAACATCTTCACCTATGCAGGGTGCTCATATGTTAACCTGGGTATTCAACCACCATAATGAAAAAAGTCATTTGATCAATTTTGAATTTATATGGCACATAGCATATTAAACTTACATATAGAACATGGCATGATTTATGCAAATGGTTAGGTTTGATATCACTTATGGTCCAGCTTTGTTTCAAACATTTCCAGTCAGATATTCCATGCAGATCTACATCAATGTTTGTCTGAAACCAAAGAGAACATACAAGATTAAAGCATAAGATCTAGTAATCTATGCCTGCAAGATAATACTCATGTTGATTGAGACTCTAGGAGGGACTAGTGACAAGTATCTGACAACACAATACAGTATTGTCAGTGAATAGTTGCGGAGTTGCCAAGAATAATCTTAGACAGAAAAACAATAAAAATAGCTTGTAATGGTCTTGGTTTTGACTTGAAGGGGATCTCAAGATCGTTTGCCTTGCAAAACAATTTTAAGGTATTTGAGGTCTTGTGGTTTGAATGATCAGAATTGCAATCTCTGATGCGGCTCAATGTGCAACTGAACCAATTGATTTTAAAATGTGGCTTGGTAGAAATGCATCAGATAATCACACACAACTTTGTGATCTGAAGTTAATGAAAAAGAATATTGAAAGAAGAATGAAAAATTGTGTAAAAACAGGAAATGTTTTCAAAAATTAGTTAACAAAGAGACTAGATTGCAATACCACTTTAACACCTTTGTTGCTGGGACGGTTCAGATGAACCTCGGTTACTAGCGTCAAATGAATTTGTCTCAATAGGCATGGAACCATATTAGGCTAATTAAAAATGACAGAAATATATAACCATCAGGGCAACATTAAAAGTTAGTCCATCTGCCAACATTATTGTTACCTGTCGTATTACGGTTGCCTGTAAAAGGCGGAGCTCCGTAAATAGTGGAGCTTGGTTGCAGAGGTTTGATGACCGTATTGTAACCGGAATAAAAAAAAGTTGCATTGCAAAATCAAAAAAGGAAAAAAAGTGAAGGAAAAATGATGTGTAATTGCAACTCAAATATGCATTTCCCCCAAACATGGAATGCATGGAAGTTTGTGATGTTTAAAAATTTGATACATTCACAACTGTTGAAACCTATTTTTTGTCCTTGAACCGTTGTGAAACTTAGAAAGCAAAAATTATAAAACTTCAAAACACTTTTTTTACCATAGTGTAACATCACCTTTTGCAAAAAAATTATTTTTGCTATCGTTTACTTCTCATTGCTTAACAAAAAATATCGGTTTTAACAACTCCGGTTATGTCATCAAACCTCCGCAACCAAGCTCCACTATTTTAAGCATTTACGGAGCTCCGCCTTTTATAGGTAACCCGTATTGCCACTATCATTTCAGGGTAAATTCACACATTCTTATATAATATGCAATGCAAACAACACATGTCTTACCATTCCATCATCACACACAAATTGATGTTTGGTATCTTTTGTGGGATGCACATCATAATTCCTATGACCAGATACAGCTGGGATCAGCCATGTTGTACTTATCATAAACCATGATGATGCAAAAGGGAACAAATGATAAAAAGACATACCACAGGAAATAATATTGGAACTAAATTTTTAAGTGACAAACTCCTGTATCAATGCATCAATTATATGTCTGTGGAACAAACCCTAGACTACTAGAACAGCTAGCATTTTAGACAAACTTTTCCTGTAAAAAGAACCAAAGGTTTAGGCTAGCAACTGTTAAATTTTCCTAAAAGTTCCCCCACAATAATGCAGAGTAAAAGTAGCACGATCATAAACTTCAATTTTTTACAAGAAACAGCAAAGTTATCTAGGTGCATTGCACACTTTCTTCACACAGAGAATCTGGTTTACAAACATTTGCAGTCAATGGTCAGATACCAGAAACTACTTACGCAGCTCGGGATCCTAATCAGTGTTGCCATTTTAGTCTTTTTAAAACCAAATCTGGTTTATTTTGCAATCGTTTGGTTTATTTTTTTACAACTTGGTTTATAGTTTATTTTTTAGTTTTTTTTTTTTTGGTTTGTTTTTAGTTTTTTAAAGATGTCTTACCCCAGGTATCAGCTGTATTCCCTGCAATGATGTATGTCTGGTTTCGGCGTTTTAAAGAAAATCTAAGCTAGCTATGAAGAGTCTTTTGTTTTCAGCAAGTCTGTTCCAACATTCCGTTGTGTGAACAACAGGCCCGTCGCCAGAATTTAGCAGCAAGGGAGACCAAAAACCAGAAGGAGGGGCCAAAAACCAGAAAGAGTGGCACATTTTTAAAATACAGTATTGGATGTATGTAGCAATCGAGGGGCTAAACGTGAAATGGGGGGGCACCATTTTCAAATGGGGGGGGCAAGGCACCACTGCCCCCCGCTGACGACGACCCTGGTGAACAAGAACAAGTATTCTGCAACCGTTGACATGTGATGTTGTTGATATTTTGAATTCAAGACCTATTTAGGTTATGAAACTGAAACCTTGATAAGAGATATGGTTTGTTCTGAGTCAGACGAGGAATCCATGAGAAATCCAAAGGATGCCTCAATTTCACCTTGTGCCTACTAAAGAAAGTTGGTACAGGGTACCAACTCATTCAAGTATAATGAAGGAAATGTAACTGATGTCTGTTTCCGATGCCTGATGAAACATTATAGAACCTTCAATTTAGATACATTATAGAACCTTCAGTTTAGTTTTTGAATAATTTTGGGAAAGTGAAGTCATTGGGAAAACTGAATACCAGTGGCAGAATTTGATAATTGTCCTTTGGCAAAACGTTACTGACATAGTAAGATATTGGTCTGAAGTATGCTTGCATGGAGAATGAGATGCCATCGGAAAAATCCCATACGAAAAACTGTCTGGTTTTGCTCAACGCATATTATGTAGCTGATACCACACTCTAATGCAGAAATGGAACGAATATTTGACCAGATAAATGTTGCAAAATTAAAATTGAACAAGAGAACAACAGTTCTGTGTGCTGAACTGGTAAATGCAATTTGGAATATCAGAACTCGATTGAAAAGAGACAATATTATAAAGCATGTTATGATTATGATTCCAGATCTACCAGATGCAGTGACAATATGGAGTTTTATTGGCACTAGTTTGGTATGCAATGGAACCAATATTGCTGAAAGTTGTGTTATTGTTATTGTAGATCATGAAGCGTGTGCGACCCGGTTGTGTTCGCACACCTTCAGTGTGGGATTGATCCTCGAACCTCGGGAAGGATGGGGATTGTGACGTCAACAATGTTAACGCCAGATGAATCGGCCAAAGAGAGCTCTTACTTCCATGTGGAAGTCACTTATAAGTGTCGTTTGCTTGGTCTTTCCCTTCTCCTTGCTTTGGCCGACTTTGCTTATATGTAGCGGTCGCGCTAGCGTGACTTGTGACTGCTTTTATAGAATAAGATCCCAGTTTGCATACTTTCATCATTATCATATGTGCTTTGTTTTTTGTGTGTTTATTTCTGTTTCACTTTGGTTTTTTCTGGTCTTTTTTTCAGGCTCACCTAGTTTATTTTAGGGAAACCGAGGTGGCAACACTGATCCTAACCTTCAGAATGAGGACATCTCAATTCTCAACATACGATATAGATTGTTCATTGTAGAAGATTTAAAGATAGCATGATTGATTCCCGTCGTTATTCAGATGAGACAGGTTTATTTTTGAAATACATTTATTAGCAGCTCATAGTAAAATGTTGGTGCATCAAGGCCTTACAAATATTTTTTGGCGTTGAACTAAGTAGGATATACTAGTTTCTGTCTCAATCAACGGCAGAGCTCTCTTGTGTCTAACTCAAACAGTGGCTTTCTAATTCTTTACCTCACAACTAAGTAGCCTAAGAGTAATAAGCATGGTGAAAACGTATTGACATTGTGACCATGCTGTTGTACGTTGAAATACACCTGAACTGAGAATGAAAACTTGTGAAGTGTTGGATTTAACAAAAAATGGCAAGGTTGTGTATTCCCTAAGCCTAAGTAGTTGTAGGAGTGCTGGAAGTTCGGTTTGGAAAGAGTAAGAGTTTCAAATGAAAAAGGGATTGAAGTGAACATTCATTGCACTGCTTTCAGAAATGATTTCATTGGACATAAAATTATCGTGATGATTCTGTCATGGTTAAATTAACTTACAAAAGCTATTGGCGTTTAAAATCAACATGGAGACCAGCAGGTACACAAATTTTGAAATGTAAGTTAGTTGTAGACTATCAATATCATTTGATATAAACACTCCATTAGAGAGCATATGAGAATTGTGCACAACTATAAGTTGTGCTACCAAATTGAAAAAAATTGTGCACTTCTTGTCAAGATCTCTCATAAACTGATTTTGGTAGGCAGTTGTAGCCATGGCAAGACAAAGTATGATGGCAGTGTCTATTTTACCTCATGAAACAACAGCACTGCTGGAGCTCTTTTACCTTTAGACAAACACTATTGTTTGAAATGCACGGTCTTGACAAGTGAAGTTCAAAACGCATGACCTTCTCACTTGATAGTTGATAATGACATCTGTAACATCTTACTCCAATGGATGAGTGTTGTCATGGTTTCAGTGCTGACAAGTTATGTTAGTGGCTTCTTGTTTGTTTGTGTGAACTGAAGACTAACCTAAATCCTAACTCTAATCCTAAACCCTAATCCATGCGTTCTTGTGCATATCATACTAGGCACATGAACACTTCAACCAATCATGTCATACTAAAGGCAAAATAGTCCCAACTTTCGCCTCTTGAGGCAAAATGGACACTACCAAATATTTTGGCTCATGAGCAACTGAGTGGCAGTTTCGGACTTGGTTTGGATATCGGAGTCCATAAATTTAATTTTCAGATATGGATTGGATATGGAGTTTATGAAAAAATTACAGATCTAATCCGATTGCAAAATTTCTATATCCATACACCACTGCTGGTTTGAACAGCTCTCTGGCTGGCGAGTTATGGCCTTTAGCCAAATATGCCAAGGGGTACTTTTTGTGAGACTTCAAATTTGCGTGATTTTTGGTTTTGGAGCCATAATTTTGGCTCCAGATATGCTGGCAAGCCAATCAAAAGCTTTAAAGTTTTGGATGATAGTCTAGATTCCACAAAACTTAGACAAAGAGTCGCTTGTTGGGTTGGCGCCGAGGACCGGGTAAAATTGGCCAAAAAAATGAAAACATGCCCACATTATGACGTTACCCACAGAAAACCCAAAACGAAAAAATATTTTTCAATCTAAACTAGAAGACTTTTCAAATCTGTAAAAGGTTTGAACAGCTCTCTAGCTTAATCAGCTGGGGAGTTATGGTGTTGCAAAGTTCTACAAAAATGTGGATTAAAGGAAAACCATGAAGGACCAAGTGTTAAAAGCTTACAGCAAACATTGCTTTTATATGTCATTTTTTTCTAAAGATTTCAAATAATTTCAAAAATTTCATTTTTTTCTAAAGATTTCAAGAAATTAGTTGACTGTTTTTTTCATCAAAATTGTTGCAGTACTACTGTAAAGATAAATTTTTGTGTTGGTACTACTAGTCTACATGAATTTGTTAGGGCTTTGTTTGATACTCCATGCAATAGATGTTTTTGAAGTCGGTATTAATGGATGATAATCTCCCAAGCCCATGTCATGATATCAGTCCAAGCAGAAGAAGTTTCTGTTCACAAATTTGTGGAAGACGAGCTTTGCATTCCTTTCAAGATAACCCTGTAAATAATGGTGTATTGCAACAGCATCACTTTGGTTCTAGTGTTTCAAAACCTGCTTCCTCAAATAAAACTGTACAGAAAAAGTATCGTAGCCGAAGATTTGTCAATTTATCTCCAAACAAAGAAAAAGTGCAAAATGTACCCATGTCAACTTCTGGAAGTATGAAGACAGCAAGTGATTTTGTGTCTGAAGATGCAATAATAGTATTCGGAGATGATGATGTGCAAGTAACAAAAACAAATGTGACTCGTATATCTTCTGCCTTTGGTGATGTTGAAAAAGTTGCAACTAATCAGGTACCAATGCTGCCTGCTTCTTCACAAGCAAATGGTGCTTTAATTAAAAACAATCTTTTGAAAAAGCAAGAAACTCCCAAAAGTGAAGACAAAGCAGGTTTTAAAATAAATGAAGTTTTAATGTCAAAAAATAGTGAAAATATGAGGGAACTTTGGACCAACAACAAATCAGCAAAGACATCTACAATGGAGTCAAAATTTATGCAAACATTTAAATTTCTTCGAGACAGTCTGCAGAATGCATCACACAACAAAGACTGTTCACTAACTGACTCTAAGTTCGATACAGATTCAGATGATGATCTAATTGTTGTGAGCAAGATCGATGATAATATAGAAGTAACACATTGGGATATAAAAAGAGTGGTTGAAAGTAGGTGAACTTTGTTTAATTCATAAGCATCTTGTTTAAAATTTTGCTATATTTTGAGTTGCTGAACTTTTCATAATGCGTTAAGAATTAGAAGACAGTGCTAACTAATGAAGTTGCATTTTTGACAATAACAAATTTTATTTTACTTGGAAGGCATTAGATGACTTCCATGTACTAAGGTATGCATCCTAGCTTTTTACCTTGCTAAAGTTTTCTTCATTTATTGTTGCATTATTGTATACCCCTATATAATTTTGGATATGTTTATTCCTTATGAGTTTGATGTGTAACTTGACATATCACCTTTAGTGCCCGAAAAATATGATATGGTTTTTAAAATTATACAATGCAAGGTCATGTTATATATATACCAAAGGTTCTTGAACTTCAGTCACGTTTCCTTTGGTGTTAGTCAGTGATACTCATGCCTCACCTAACCTCACAATCAAACACACAAATTTATTTGCCTTTATAATGCTTAGCTCAACAAAATGCTGCTGCCATACTCATGCCCCCCAAGTGGGTGCACCCCCAGTTTAAGACGGAGGTTGTATATAATGCAAGGTCATGTTGCACTGTGTTCCTTTTAAAACGTAGATGTAGGAAGCAATTGCTGTAGGAAACAAGTTGTCATAACAACTTGTGTCACTTGGCTCAATCATTAGTGTGACTTTGTAGCATTTCTGGTTCAAAGGTTATGGTCTAAAAACAGCAAAATAATTAATTATCTAATTAGGGAATTATTTAACATGTTCACTGCCAGTGCACTAACATATCGTGTCACCTAAAAATTCTCCATTATTAGTGAGACCACGACACTTGAGACAACATTCATTTTAGACCAATTCATTTGAGACAACATTCTTTTGAGACCTGTTTGTTTGAAACCACATTCATTTGAAACTTTTCATTTGAGACCACATTTACCTGAGACTTCTTCATTTGAGATCACGTTTATTTTACACCATGTCAAAATGAAGCTGTTTTGATTTACTGTCTATCAGATTTTTGTGATATCCTTCCACTTCTTTGCAGGAGACCTAAAGTTTTGCAAGGTATCTATTCACTTGAAGTTTTGCAAGGTTATACCCTTCTGTGTCCAGAGGTGACTCACCCTGGGTTGTAAATACACTTGCACTTTAAAAGATCGTAGAGATGAGAAAACTCTTCATACCTTGGGTTTAGAGGGAGCGTTGCACATCTGAAATGTCATTTTGACCAAGTCAATGAATTAAATGTTTTGCATTCCTGCCCCTTTCCTTCATTGAGGCACCATAATAGTTTCCGTTTTTAACTGAAAAATTAAAGATGATAAAAGAAAAAGTGCCTTTTTGCATTGGTCAAAATAATTGCAGGATAAAATCAAATTTTGTGGCTTTTGAGAAGACATGTGCAACTGCATATGAGCAAAACGTTTGATGCGTGATCTCTAATAATATTTTAGCAGATAACAAAAATTCTGAAGAAAATGTCACAATCTCTGAAATAACACATCGCTATTGGGCCAAATAATTCTTTTTTTGATCCGGTTCTTCTAACCATTGCTTGGCTGCACTAGATCTCGGGGCATGTGTTGAGCAGCCGTTTGATTGTCGCATCATCCAGAACTGTCAGGTCGTGCAGTCCATGAGGAGGTCAGTCGATTGGACATTGGAGGACAATATGATCGACATTTTGTTCTTCTGCACCAGAGAAGGCCATACTCCAGTTGTACAAGCAGGAGCGGAATTGCCCAATACCAATGCATAGGCGATTAAGCCGAATCCAGGTTCTTCTTGAGAGGGTCACTCCAGGGAAGTGGGTGCCGGTGTTGGGGATGAAAATGCAGAGTCTTGTGGGGTTGTCTGCCTATTCCGCATACCATTGGTGATCTGCCCAGTACGCTGCACATATGTTGTCAGATGAACTGATTAGTTATTATGCAGCGGGTACAAATGGTGTCTCAATTTGAGGTGCCATGCATAACAAGTGTAGATTCTGTACTTGATGGACGGGTGAGTGCTGAGTGGAGCAGGTGTCCAGGCCCCTAGATTGGATTGCTAGAGCAGTGCTTGTCAACTGGATGTATCATACTCCCTAGGGTGTACTAGAATTTTCTGGTGGTGTACCAACATCATGGTGTGTGCCAGATGTCTGCTCTTCAAAAACAGTCACATTGTCCCACATATGTTCTTTGCTCCACCACAGTGTGTTAACTTTTTACAGATTTTAAAAACGTATCTATCGGCAGGTGTATTGTCTGTCTTTTCCCACCTGTTTGTAATGTTGGTTAGATGACCATGTATTCTTCTTTAAATGCAAAACTCGGGATCATGCAGGTAAGAAATGTTTGGGAACCATTGCAGTAGCTTTATTTTTTGTAAGCTATTGTACCAACCATGCTTTTCTTTGCAGTGATTATTGTTTCGTAGTGAGACACATGCCAATATTTTCCAAATTACTTTTCAAACAGTTTGCTGCAGCTAAGCGAGAACTTAGGGTAGGGGGAAGTGCATAATATCTATGTTAATTTTAACTTTGCACTTTTTCAGTTCAGATTTTAGGCTGTTATCTTATACTTTTGAAAGATATTGCGGAAACTTGTTGATCTTCAATGAAAATTGACTTGTGCAATTTTTTTAAGAAAAACTTAGTAGAGAAAGGTAGTTGTAAAAAAAGCACTATAACTATCAAAGGAAATACTTCAGTGAATCAAGTGAGAGTAAGGATATCAGTAAGTCAGATGCTGAGTGCAACATAGCAGCCCACTTTTCTGGGAGTATGGTCGAGGTTTAGCAGTGTACAGTTGCAAAGAAAGTTATTCAAGAGAAAAAGGCTTGTATTGTTAAAATCACAAATGGAGGAGCGATGCCTGCATCGCTCTTCCATGTATGGGTTTTGTCACAAAAGAAAAAATGCTGAACCTGTATCCTTCAGGGTATTACCGTATATTTCGAACCATAAAGCGCACTTAAAATCCATTCATTTTCTCAAAAATCGAAAGTGCGCCTTATAATATGGTGCGCCTAACGTATGAATCTGGTTGTGCTTTCTCATCTTGTACCAATCTTAAGTGGCAAGCGGTGCTATTTATATAATTGCTAGTTACGATTTTTTTGTAAGCAGACCATCGTGTTGCGTAATAAACCAACAATTGCAATGAGCAGCGTCTGAGAGCAGCTAGCACATACCACAGATCGTATTACGCTGCGGGGCTCGTGACTGCATTGCCGCACACCGTAACAAACACGTGCACAACTTTTACTTTATTCTATTCACGTCTAGCGGATTAGGCAAGTGTGACAGATCAAACTCCCTCGTATGTAATGACAGATTAAACTCCCAGTGGCGACTCATGCACTCGGGAGTTATTGTGAAAGAGTTGAATAC
>Ga0210059_1001520_pt1 | contig 35091 bp, 18 predicted proteins | sample Ectturendosymbi2_FD_188042 | JGI IMG/M metagenome (GOLD analysis project Ga0210059, IMG submission 188042) | Ecteinascidia turbinata endosymbiont from Florida, USA - Sample 2 (SPAdes) (version 2) | ecosystem: Host-associated > Tunicates > Ascidians > Unclassified | place: Key West, Florida... | reverse complement strand
AATGTTGGTGAAAAACTAAGAAATAAACATCAATATTCTGATCGCTAAGGGGGGTGCTTGAGCCCCTTCAGCACCCCCCCTGGCTGCGCCTTTGCTTGCAATTGCCGTCGGGCACCCCTTCAAAAGCAGAGTACTTACGCATTGTAATGGCTGTTGGGGACTCTTTCAAGCAGAGTACCTACACATTGCAGTTACTTTTGGGGCGACTACTAGAAAGCAGAGTACTTACACATTACAGTTGCTGTTGGTGGCTCCTTTGATAGCAGAATATTTATTTATTATCTGCTCTGGTATATATTATAAGAGGAAAATAAGTTTTTCATCAAAAATGAGAAAAATTTACGCGCGAGACACCTCAAGGGGGCCCTTCAAAAGGAGGGGCCCGAGGTAAATGCCTCGCTCGTCTTCCTTTGAACGCACTACTGTACACGAACTCAAACCTGTTCCAGTTAACGAACTGCTATCCAGCTCGAATTGTGAATCAGTGACGTAGGAACATAATCTGCCAAGCCATATAACAGGCTACGGCATGACTGATATAACAGAAATGGCAAGAGAATATTCATGATATCTTTTTATAAACACTGAAAGTTGGGAAGCTAAAACTAGCAACACATAAAAGTTAAGCGATAGCAAGCTGGCATCGCCTCCCACTTCTTTAGTTTTAGTTGCTGCTGGGGGCCCCTTTGAAAGAAGGGCACTTGCACATTACAGTTGCTATTAGGGACCCTTTTGAAAGCGGAGTAGCCCACTTACGCTTTACAGTTGCTATACTGGGGGCCCCTTTGAAAGCAGAAAAGAGTAGGCTACTTACGCATTGCAGTGGCTGTTGGGGGTCCCTTTGAAAGCAGAGTACATACACATTATAGTTGCTACTACGGCCCCGTTGAAAGCAGAATACTTGCTCACTGCAATTGCTGTTGAGAGCCCCTATGAAAGCAGATTATTTACACATTGCAGTTGCTGTTGGGTCCCCTTCAATAGCAGAGTACTTACACATTGCAGTTGCTCTTGATTGCCCTTGGAAAGCAGACTATTTACACATTACAGTTGCTGTTGAGGGCCCCTTTGAAAGCAGAGTAGCCTACTTGTTTATAGAGTTGCATCCATATAATGGAATATCGAATCTTGTGAATTCGAATCCTTTAGTATTCGAATCCAAAGATCAGAGTTTTTTCGAATATTTAGATTCGAAATAAATTTGCATTAAATAAACGTGAAAAATATGTATGGTTGGCAAAATAAATTTCAATAAATTTTGCAGTGGCACTCTGCGCTCCTGAGTAAGCGAAAGAAACTCACGGCACTGCGTAGTGACATCAACGAGCTAATTAACAGGTCGTGTGATCGCTGATCGGCATTCCAAACCTCTGCGTGATCAGCTCATTTTGCTCCTAACAAGTTATTGCGGATCAGGATTCGATAATCTGGATTCGAAATAAAGATTCCGGAATATTCAAACAACTTCTAAATGTTCCATAATGCACATCCCTGCTTATATGAGCTGGTTTGGGGTATATTATACGAATGGATAATAAATTTTTTTACCAAAAATGAGAAACATTTACACGCAAAACATCTCGCGGAGGTCCTGAAAAAGTGGGGGTCGAGGCAAGTGCCTCCGACTCCGCATAAACATAAGTCAAACAAACAACATATTTCAGCAAACACCAAATGCAAGTCGAATCCTGCTTCGGCTATAACAAAGGAAACCTCACTCCTGATCCTGTTGGCAGAAGCCGGAGACCGGATCCAAAATCCAGTCCATGCGCACCGCTGCCACATATCTGTGATTGTGTTCATCAAAGTAATTGCGTTAGCGCCAGCAAGCGTATGCTTTTCTACTGCCGCCACATATCTATCTTCGTGATCTTTCATGTATTTGAGTGTTCCTTGTTGCTGCCATGCATGCTTAAGTCTTATGCTTTGTGTGTGGGAATGAAGATGTTATACAATACAATTCCTTTAAGGATGAATTTGTTCAACTTGTTTCTAACCTTTAAAACAACTATGTCCAAACCAAATAGTTTACAGAGCCAAAAATCATGTCCCTGTCTTGACAAGGTCCGCATATTGAATGACGACATATTAATGAGGGCCGCACGTTGAATGGCTTACTGTGATCTTAGCAAACTAAATTGAGCTTAAGCTAATGTGCTGAAAACGTTCGAATCCTAATTGCAATGGCAACAGACGTGATAAAGTGGCACTCAAGACCACATGCATTAAAATTTCAAATTGAAGATTACGAAAATAAGGACAGGTTGTCAGCATGTAGGATATTTTCACTACAGCGAACACCTAAACTGGGGCGCAAAAAAACTTCGACTAGGCCGCATGCTGCCCGCGGGTTGGACATAACAATGTTTATGATCATGTCATTTTAATATTAACCCACTGAAATATCAAGAACACCCAAATGCGACTCTGTTTGTAGATCTCCCTTATCAATAAACCAAATCGATTTTGAATAAATTCAACGCTCTTTGCTACACCACATATACGCAAGTATCTACTGTATAATGAACAAAGTACAACTAATGCTGGAAACGCTCTTTTTGATATTTCTAATCATTTGCCAGGCACAAATTGCCATGAGATGCGACAGGTCACACATACAAGACTGCATTCAAAGTTCGACGCTTTCAACAGTGATGTCGCCGAGTCATATTTGTTCTTACACATGTTCTTCGAGCCAGAGTCATCTGAAATTTTTTTGAATCGAGGCACAAAAACTGTCGAGTCATTGGTTTACAAGCTCGAGTCAATTAAAATGCAACATTTTCACTATTTTGTTTTTTTCACTTCCCAAAAAAGAGATAACGTTCAAGTCTAGCCTAACCCTGGGGCAACCAATATACCTCCTAGTCTTTCACTTCACCCAACTCACAAGTGTCAGGCTGACTACACGATGTCAATATCTAAATATTACATTAAGCCAGTGGTTCCCAAACTGTGGTGCGCAGAGGCCTTCAAGGTGGTACGTGAATAGGCCTACTACTTTCTGTTTTTCTTCACAAAAATATACTCATAGCTATGTTTGTTACTTATCGGCTTCTGTTAATTAATTCCTGAATTTTTGTGTACTACCCTTGATGATTTTAAAAAATGGCTATTATAATTTTCACAGCCATTATCTTCAATGTCGCATATGTCAGGGCTGCGGACCCGTCGTAAAAATGACAAAGCTCCGACTCCGGAGCTCTGTTTTTCATGTACATGGCTCCGGTTCCGGCGCTCTCTTTTTCATGGCTTCGGCTCTGGCTTCTGTTCGTTTTCACATATTAATATTTTATTTGTCTTGGTGTACCTCAAGTTGAATGGAAAATGAACTAAATCAAGTACACAAAATTAAGAGAATATACCAAACATATTTGAGTAATTTAATCTGGTAGTTTTTTCAAGCAACGGTCTTACCTTGAGGAAATCAGCAAAAAACAACAATCACAGGTTCAGATGATTCAGAGAACAGTTACTAGCAGAAACGTACTCAAGATAACGGTAATATAAACAATACTGGAATACCAGTCGTTGGTTTTGCCGTCATTGCTTGACGACCTTTTGTTATTTCTTACGACCAGAATCAAGAAAATGGCTGTTTAGAAAACTACATTTTGTGTCCGAGCATTTAAACACAGACCGGTCCAAATTGACGAAGTGCTTTGCACAGGCCCGTAACTAGGGGGAGAGGCGCAGAAAAAATTTTCACCCTCTCTGGAAAAATGTGTTGGATATAGTTTAAAACTATTGGACATTAACAATTCTTTTTTTAAATTTAAAGTTTGAAATATCTGGGCCCCTCTCAGAAAACTCTTCGCCCTTCCTAGCGTCCCAAGCTGGCCACGGGCCTGGTTTTGCACGCGTTGCATGCTTTGGCTATTGCAGTCCTGGCGATTCCAGCTAACAGCGCTGCCCAGGCAAACCATGCAAAGAGCGCAAAACACAACCGCTTACCTCTCTCATGTGTTCTTTCAAACCTGCACACATTTGCATTAACACAAATGCGAAGATGTGAATAAAAGCCTTTTTTTCAAAGAACTAGTGTGATTTCTAGTAAGAAATTCATCTTTGACTTCTTTAAAATAGCTGAAAAATTCAGATTTCCCATCTTTTGTACTCATAATAAGCAGTGATGGATCGCAAAGTAAAGCACAATTTAACCTGCAAAGCTTAGGAGGAAATAAGACTGGTTACCGTGCTGAAAACATAGTTTTTTTTTCTACACAAGAAAACCTCAATGAAAGTCCACATTTGTTTGCATTGATTTTTATTCCTTCCTGATGATGTACTGGTATGCAAAGCATTGCTAGTTTGCTACCAATTATTTATAACTTTGATGTTATGCTACTGCTTGTAAACGTAATTTTTCTTAGTGAACTTTGCCAGTAATTTAATAAACCTTGCTAGTAACGTTTCTAATGAATTCTTACTTTACAATAGCATGCGGTGCATTTCATGCTTAATTCTGCAATGTTTGCAGAGCAGAGTTAAGCATGTAGGGAGTAAACATCGCAGAGTTAAGCTTTTCATGCTGTTAGCAGGGGTAAACATTGCAGTTCACGCTTAACTCTGCAATGTTTACTCCCTGCAAATAGACAGCATGATTACACAGCTACAAAAAGCTATGGATGTTTTACTGGATATACCTACTCATTAAAGCTCACTTCTTTTTAGATAGCCACACTACTACAGACCGGGCTTGATCATTCTGACTAGAAAGTAAGATGTTGTGGTAGTTAACATTTTTCTTACTTCTACAACAGTGGTTTTCAACCATTTCGCTGAAGGGAGCCAAATACAGACCTACAATTTTGTTAGAGAGCAGCACAAAAAATTTTACCACAAGTCAACTGACACGTTTTGTTTTATTGCACTAACGAAGTCTGTTACACAAAATATTAGAGGTGTTACTGAAACATACTATCTATCGAAAGGAATAATTTTCCCACACAGAATCAGACACTAAGCTCTTACAGAGTAGGCTAAATATTTCGCCTACAAAGTAGGCATCATCAGCTCTTATTCAGATAGAATCTGTTACTGAAAAATTGCTAAAAGCCACACAAGGTTGTTCGGGAACTGTATGCGGCTCTTAGAACAGTTTGAGAACCACTGTTCAACAAGTAACACCACGCCTGCCAGCTACGATGTAACAGCCTTAGCGATTATAACCAAAGGAACATCATAGGCTTGCAGATCGATTGCTGCGGTCTGGTATCACAACTCGTAACAAATCGCGTTTAGTGTGCTACACGCATGTCCATTTGGCAAAACCGTTAGTATGTAGAGACCCGGAGCTGCCTCTCAAAGGCCATAACTCCAGCTCCGGTCCTAAATTTAATGTGTCCCGGCTCCAGGCAAAATGCCCGGCGTCGGCGCTCCGGCACCGCAGGCCTGACGTATGTGTCAATTCTGGTTTTCCAAACCTTTCGAATGATATTTTGTAGATTTATTTTTCCTGGAGCAAGGTAGTACGTGGTGACAGCATGGGTCCCGCAAATGGTACGTGGTGAGAAAAAGTTTGGGAACCACTGCACTAAGCCATGATTGATAATGTTCAATGTATTGTGCGCTGCTAGCTCCTCAGTGAAAAGCAATCTCAGCGTCAGGCGGAGCCCCTGAAAAAACTAACACCACTAAGAGACAGACAACAGAAAGTTTGCATCAATATTAATTGTTGATACAAACTTAGTGAACGTAAGACGTTTGGAGATTTTGTGAAAATGACTCTGACTCGAATCACGCCATCACTCCTTGACAACCATTTCAACCTCAATCAGTGCTTCTTTGCTCTTCTTAAACGGACCCGGGCTTCCACGAACATTTTCCTTAATCTAAGCTTTTTGTCTGTGTTGTTGCAATAGCAAATCTTGGTAACAAGTTGAACGTAGAATCATCACAGCCTCACAGGGTATATTCAGGTGAGTTCCTGCTGCATGACCACTGAAATTCATTGCTTTAACTCAATAACATAGAACAAGGCAAACACGGGTTGTATTGAAATTGTCTTGGTTTGCTCAGTGGCACCACCTTTCTGTGATTTTACTCGTATACAGTGAATTTCTTCGAACTTTGCATGAATTTACTTAGCTATTTAACACAACAACAAAATTAACCCAAAAACGTTTAAGCTGACCATGGTAAAGGCATTCTACAACAAACAACTAATTTCACTTCAGTGCATTCTCCAAAAGCTTATGGTAAGCTTCAAGGTCAAAATCATCATATAATCGCACAAAGCCAAAACTATTTTCATGACGATGGTAATCATCAAGAGTGATCGAACCACGAGAATAATATCCACCAAGCTCAACCACAAGACGAACATCGCGTGGTTTGCTGGCTATCTCATCGCACAAAGCGATGGCCATGGCATAGGCGTCACAAAGGGCAGCGCCCTTTCGTCCGCGCTTGCGCATGGCTCGCTCCAACGGCAGAAGAGCCATTTTTGCAAAATTGCTCTTGTCGTTTGTTTTGTCACTGAGCCATGAGTCGTACCATTCCCATGGCGACGCATACTTTAGTGTAAACTCCCAGTCAATAAGATGCACAGGGCAGTGTGGAGGATATTTGTACATGGTAATCCACACAGATTCGGGGTCAAAATAAAAATTGAATTCAGCTGTTGCTGTGACATTGCCCTGGCCAGATCTTGTTCCACCCATAATGTAAACACCTGATAATCTTTTCGGCAATTCCGGGTCCAACTTTACAGCTAAAGCCAAATTCGTAAGCGGGCCAGTGGCAACCACCTTCAGATTTCCCACATGCTCTTTCGAAATTCTTACGATTGCATCAGCCGCATGCTCTTTTTCAACATATTGCAGCAAATCTCGGCTAGCAGCAGGATGTACGTCAGGTCTTCCACCCATCCCATCATTGCCATGAACATGAGATGCGCAACTTGGTTGGTGGACCGGAACTAATGGTTCACCACTTCCGCGATATAACGGAACTTTTCCCAGCATTCCAAATAACTTAAGGATCCTCAGGTTGTTCATAACAACATTTTCCAGTGAAGTATTTCCACCAACACATGTAACAGCGACCGGGGTGACGCGATCGCGCTGGCTCAAAAGCAGCATCAGCGCGATCGCATCATCAGATCCTGTATCACAGTCGAACAATATACAATCACCCATGTTCCTGGCTTTGCCTACAGCTGGAAAGAAAAAAACGAAAGGTAGTTTTACAGAAAATTCGTTCCAATGCACACACATTCCGTATTTGAGCGCCACACGCATGATTCAGAACTTTGCAGTCACAGCAGCGAGTTCCGAAAAATCAACTCGTTTGGAAGAAAATGGAGTCGCTGCAGCATTCTGCAGTTACTTAACGTCAAATTGAATTTTAAAAGATTCTTTCCACAGACAGGCACCAACTCAACAAGCTTCGTTCGCATGAAGCACCACAACGCGCCGTTAAGGCTGCAGCGACCGCCAGACAATGAAAAAGGCACGCGAAATTTTCTTTCAAGTATATGAGCCACGATTCTCTTGACAATAGTTCATTATTGAAAACTACGTCAAACTTCGTTTGAGTGAACTTCGCATCCTCTGCAAAAGCCACAGGTGCCTAGAACTTTTGTAATATCACCTGTTCATACGAATGATTGGCTACAGTTTACAGTTCCTCGCTGCATATAGCCAAGTCACCCCTGATTATACCTTGCGCAGTTGAACTTCGCTATCGCATGTAGATTATAGCCAAATTGTAGATTACGTTTCAGTTCATTACCAGATGCACTACGAAACGAAATGCATGTTTGTGAAAACCTAACTGACACGATCTCATTTTACAGCACAGATCCAACGGAGTATCTGGCCAGAACACCATTTTTGGCAGAATGACGCAACACTGAAGGTCAGAAGAGCTAAATAACGTAGATTGTTCACTAATGCTGCTCAGCGCAGTAAAGTCACGGGATTAAAGCAAGACCATCAGCTTTGTATCGAAAATACGCCATGAATAAGCACGTTTGATCGCAGGTAAATCGTTTTCACTTACCGAAAAAAGAAAACAATGCACTGGTAAAAAAACACAGTGACTACTGATAATGAACACAAATGGCAGGTCATTATTTGCGAGCAAAGCAGTAATTGTGCCTGACAAGAGACCGCTGAGAAGTGGCAGTGTAAGGTTACGCATAAAAAACATGGAAATGCAGTTATCATTGCAATATGTATACGAGCATAACTTTCACATTCACGAAAGTTCATGTCAACTTCAAATGTCTCCACTGGAAAAAGACCGATAGTAAGCAAAACCAGTACTACAGCTTGGTTTCGCCAAGCTCTTATGCCGGCAGGCGATTTCTGCTTTTCACTCCGCCATCAAGGTGAACTGCATTCGCTTTGGTGGGCTGCAAGATTGTTATTCACTTGGCTGGTGGTGTATCAGCCTTTCAGTCAAATCTTTGATGTACAGGTTGTCACTGCTGCGAATATCCTGCTTCAGTTCTTCCATTTTGGTTTCAATAGCGGTAGCTGAGAGTCCTTGCCATTCCGTGCTTTGAACAGAATCGAGAAACTTCTGGATTATTTCTTCTCCATCCTTAACAAAAATTGTTAGATCAGCCAAATGCAACGTTACGGTCAGAAATGCTCGGCTCGTCAGTATCTTGTTGATGAAGCAGTATATTTACTATCAATCGAAATCTATTAAAGTTTGAAAATTAATTAATCAAAGAAGATTACGAAAAACGCAAACACAAGTGCTGCGATAGTTTTTTTTGTGCAAATGCAACATCTTGATGGGCATTAAACTTTGAACACAAGGTCGATTAACAGCTGAAAATTGAAAGTAGACCACCTTCTTAACTTTGCGTCTTTTTTTCGAATCTAAACCTTGTAACGACGGTGCTACGAAATAGTCCTCCAGTTTATCAGCTTTCCGCTTGGCCTCTTCGATCACGTGATGAGGGAACTCGACGCACTCAGCGACGTGAATTCCGAAACTGCGATCGCACGAACCTGTTGTCGCACAACAACATGCGCTGCGTTGAAACGTTCTCTCTACAGTGGCAGCGACATAATCTACTACTCTCTTCAGGCCCGTCCAAGTATAGCTCTGCCTATCCGTTCCTTAGAAATTTCGGTTCTGCTCTCTGTTACGTCGCTAATCCCAGCTAATGCGGTGCACTTGCGGTGTTCTGCCTTGTTTAAAACTTTGATGGAGTTACTGTGCGATCGGGGTTTCGAAATTATTATTTTTTGAACCATGCATAGTAAGTCAACCAAGCGTGTTTGTCAAAAATACGTTATTTATATCCAATTCGATACAATGACCACATTTTAGAGTGAAGGCATGCTAGCCTACGTGCAGCTTTGTCAGGTCAACACAATTACCTGCGTAGAGCCTTCAGATTTTCAAATTAAATATTTGGCAACCAAGCATGCGAATAAAGCTATTTTGTTACATTCTCTATGCCTCTACACTGGAATCCCGTAAATGTATGGGATTACGCGGTGCCCTTCGAGTGGTGATAACAAGCTCAAGAGTATTTTGTGTTATGTTCAACTATTGGGGGTATGAAAAATACACTGCAGGTTGCGAAGTTCATCCCAAGTAAAACCATCATTGCAACTTATGCAAGTGTTACAAAATCTATATGAGTATTGTGAAATCCAATAACTTTCAACAACTGTATTAAATTCTAGATATAACAAAGCATAAAAGCCCAATTTCAAGGGAAAAACGGTCGAACGATAACTCGCACGAATCCTCAGTCTTTATTTCTCGCCTACCAGACTTTTTTCGGTAAATATGGTAGTTACTGAGAGAAAACACATTTTTTTCTTCCACATAAACGTTGTCATGTCCCGCTCCAGAAAAACAGTCTGCCGCGGCACTGACCAAGAAATGGTGCCGCAACGACGTCTGCCAACAGGGGACAAAATTAAGGCACTTGGAGTGATGCACTCAGAGCACGTGGCTTGTAGACGTTACCCTAGCAAGATTACGTTCAAACTACTTGAAATACTGCAAAAAATTCTACATTTTTGCAAAATCTTTCAAAAAAGCTGGACTGATGATATTTTTTGATCTTTCCTACATTTTGTTCCCTATCCCTAAAAGCGCCCCAAACGCTACAGTCAAACATAAATATTGTACGTTGTCTTGCTTATTTTTGCATTTTAGCACCCTTTTGGGCGCTTTGGCCGAGGGACGTTTACCCTCCTGCCTTTTAGTGAGGCCGTTAAAGCAAATAACCAAACCCTAGCTACTCCGTATGGGGATAACAAACAAGATACTGGTCTCAATCAAGCAACTTGCTCGCACTAGCCCGTTGACATTGAAAACACTCTCCTCAAATAAAAATTCAATGAAAAAAGAAACTAATCAGCTAAAAGCAAAGCAAGGCTGTGGAACCGCAGCCGGAGCCAAAGCAACTTTGGAACCAGAGCCTGAGATTTGGATTCCCGTTCAACATACATAGTTTGGTGGGGCAAGCGAGTTGTACTAATAATACAATGTTTTTTAGTTGTTAGTGGAACAAATCGTTCTGGAGCCTAAGCCAAAAACTTTTAGAGGTTGGAGCCGGAGCCAAAACTGTAGATGCCTGGAGCCGGAGCCCGAAATTTGAGTTCCTGCTCCACAGCCCTGGCTAAAAGTGCCACGTTCAGATTTTTTGACTTCAGCAAATTCGCAGAAATTTCGGTAGATTTTCTACTTTCGCTGCATCTTTTCTCCACCTAGCCCACCCTTGTCCAACCCGCGGCCCGCATGCGGCCCAGTCGAAGGTTTTGTGCGGCCCAGTTTAGGTTTTCACTGTAATAGGAGTAACTACACACTGACAACCTGTCCTTATTTTGATCATGTTTAATTTGACATTTTTGATGTAGGTTGTCCTCAGTGTAATTTAATCATGTCTGTTACCATTGCAGTTATGATTCTAATGCTTTCAGTACATTAGCTTAAGCGAAGTTTAGTTTGCTAAGGTCAAAGTAAGCCATTCAATATGCGGCCCTCATTAATATGTTATAAAATGTGCGGCCCTGGTTGAGATAGTGACATGATTTTTGGCCCAGTAAGCTATTTGGGTTGGACATAGTTGACCTATCCGGATGTTCTACTTTTTAAAACGAGTTTCAACATAATCATCCGATAACAGTTGCTAACCAGCCGTGAAATTAGTGTTCTTCGTGCCGCAACAGTTATTGGCAAGAAACCAATCCAGACATCATGCATACACCCAAGCCACGCGTTTTGACGAAGCGCACTTTCAAAGGTAAGGAAAATAACCGCTGGTACCTGGTTTAACTTCATAAAGCATCGTAAGCGCTTTGCTGTCATCCTTCCCAGTCAAAGCGGTCACGTGATAATTGACTACCGATGGTACGTCATCAGCTAGGGACGTCATCTCGTGAAAATGCGTCGCAAATAGACAGGAAGCTTTGATTTCAACGGCGATGTGGTGCGATATTGCCCAAGCCAAACCAAATCCGTCATAGGTTGAAGTACCTCTGCCTGCGAGAGTGATGAATTGTGACGTTATTCGTAAAACTAACACCATTCGTTCACAGCAGGCGTAACCTGGCTTTATAATATGAAAAGAGCGAATAATTTTCTACAGTTCCTGCTGTTAAATTTTACACTTTTCGGACCACGCACACAAACGCTGCAACAATGAAATTTGCAAAATTTTGCAAATGCAAAATTGCGGTAGTAAACACTTCGCCAAATATTCTCACTTTTAATATTTATCTACATCTGCGAAATGTCTGGCAATCTTGTGAAGCACTCAATTTTAAGCATGATCGAACTCGATTACTTTTCCGCGACACGCCCTGTAGTTCGATTCACACTTTTTGCAACCTCAGCTTTTCAGCAAACGTCTGCGCACTCTTGGAGATTAGTGGTTTTCAATACTTCGTTCATAACGACACCCACTGGTTTCTAATCACACGCAGCATAAGGAGCACGATCGTTCTTACTCACCTAACTCGTCAATGATCACAAGTGAGTTTTCAGTTGCTGAACGGAGGATTGACGCTGTTTCCAACATTTCAGCCATAAACGTTGAAATACCTTCCACCTTAGAAACAAGTTAATCCATTGGGAAACACATGATCAAAGAAGTCGTGTTTAGATGTGAAGCCCACATTTACAGGAGGTGCAGTGAGCTTGATCAAATTAAATGCAAATGCGGTGCAGAACGAATCGAAAATCGTTTCATTACAAAACCTTTGGCTTCGGCTGAGCATGCCGTCAAGTTCACTTCGCAAACCAAGCGATGTTTCCTACGACCGTGCCCTGTGCGTCAGTGCTTGAACCAGTGTATGAACGGAATAACCTTGTGATTGGCCGTAAACCGCACAACCAATCCTGATCAGCACTTGTTTAAAAGTACTTTGCTTATTAAAGACGTTTTGACTGCGACACATGCAAAAAGTCCACGCTTATCAATGACGTTAACCCTGATTGGACGTCTTTTAAGCACGTGACGCTAAAAGTTATCACCGCTTCGGCATCACCTACAGCAGTGGTTCCCACCTTAAGGTACGCGAGTAAGCCTACCCTCTGCTTTATCCTTACACATAAAACAGCATTCACAGCTTTTGCTTTTACTTGTCAGGTTCTGTTTATGAGCTCCTGCATTTCCGCGTACTTTTCCTATTGGTTCTTAACAATGAATATCATATTTTTCACCGCCATTTCGCACATATCGCTTTTGTGTCAAGTTTAGTATCCTAAACTTTTGGTCGAATGTGTTTGCCTGGAACAAGGGTGTATGCGGCGACAGTACGGGACCCTAAGTGGTTCGCTATCAGAAAAAGGTTGGGAAGCACTGACGTAGAGAATGCGAGGAATAAATCAGCTGCACAAACCACGCCGCAGGTCTTACTACGCGGGAAAAAGTTACCTGCCGAGTCAACAGCGTATAAAATGAACAGCTGACGCGGTAGAATCACGAATCGTATTCCTCGTGCAAAAATCGTTTGGCCACGTCCTACATTGCGCTTGTTCAGTGCAACCGATGCTGACACCAACCTGGCAATCTCCAGCTCCTACTCTGGCGAGAATGGCATCGAACAAACATATCTCGGCCTCGTCGCAAGGCACGAAACAACCGATCTGCGCCATCAGGACAGCTACGCCGACTTGCCGGATGTACGTTGATTTTCCTCCCATGTTCGGACCTGCGCACAGTCCACAGCGTCATCTGTGTTCGTGTCCGACAAGCATTGCCAGGGGCGTAACGAGGTTAGAAGGCGCCCGGGGCAAGCAGCAAGTTTTGCGCCCCATATTCGAACCAGAGGTCTTTCGGAAGCAAATGTACTGTATTGAAGGAAGTACTTGTGACATTGTTGGGACTTTTCGGCGCCCTTCGCAGTCATTTGGCGCCCGTTGCAGTGATTCGGCGCCCGGGGAATTGTCCCCCTTTGCAACACTTCCTTACGCCCCTGAGAATTGCACTAAGCGCTTTCCAAAAGACTGAGTGGACAAGCTCCAACAGAAAAAAGAACTGATTAATCATACCAGTTACAATTATGAAGTCATGATTCTCCTTTTCCAAAGCGGCGTTATTTGGAATGAAAGACACGGTGTCCTGGAGTTCAACGCACGGATGACGACTCTGCACCAGTTTCAGACGGTTTGAAGTGCTGCCCAGGGCGCGCAAAGCCGGCCGGACGTAGGGGGTCGGAGCACTAACCGAAGCCTGCAAGCAGAACAAGGACATCGGGTTTATCAAAAAACATGATTCAGACCAGTGGTTCTTAACCTTTTCTCTACCACGCCTCCCTTATGCAATTATCCTTTGTTTCAAGCCCTCTTGACTTTTAACAAGCAAATTGGATTGAACACTTTCCCGTTCAGAAACTTTCCTATGTAGAAGCACGCGCAAGGTCTTGTGCCCCCTGGGGAGGCGCGCCTCTCCGGTTAAGAACCACTGATTTAGACGAACAGGGTAGTATCAAACCAATGAGCGAAATGTCGAACACAGTACAACATTAGAATCATCGCCCGAGTATTTTTAGTCGTGTTCTCAACAAAAAACACCATTGCGCCTTTTCGGAACAATTGCCATGGCGATTACGCCAAGCAACAACGAAAGCAACACTATTCAAGAGCAAAACGGCAGACTTGGAATACAAACGACCTAAACTTCAGCAGCAAGCATGCACGCACAACATCACGCAGTGTATATACAGTAGTACTGATATCAGACTTTTTGTCGAAAGTGCAAATAGACAACAACCAGCAGATGTACCTGGGCGAAGCTGACTAGCACATCAAGTTTCGCAATCAGATCTCCTAAGGACTGCATTGGCTCAGCGTAGCCGGTGGCTATGGCAACAATTTCTTCGACGACAGCATTTTGTTGTTTCTCATATGATTGCCGAAAATCTTGAATATCCATGCTCAAGCCCTGAAGGCGACTGTTGACGAAGCTGTGGCACACGACGCATGTTCTTGTTTGTTATACCACACGACGTGAAACGCGGCGCCATGTGCCGCCCATGGCATGTGACGATGGATCAAAACCATTAAGTCACGAAAGCAACGCAGTGGAGTAGTCCAACCTTTGAATGAAGAAACGCGCTGAAGCGAAAGTGAGATTCAGTTTCAGTGAGAATCGAACTCACGATAACGGTCATGCCAGGCGTGCGCTCTACCGCTGAGCTATGAAGCCAAGCAACAGGCATCACTGTTCTTAGCGAAATGCATAAATAAAACATTGCCACCAGCAAGGTTAAGAGTTATTGAAGCCATTAATGTTATTAAGACCTTACCAAGCAGCGCATAAGAACAAAAATTAAACTTATTTTTAAAAGAACTTCACATTTTCACAAACCGACGAAAAAGGGTTTGCAGAAGTTCACTGAAAGGAACTGGCCACGCCCATGGGTATCAAAAGCTTGCTCCAAATCATTTTGTATCAAACACACCAACACGGAAAACAGCACAGTAGCGTGAAGACTGTTTGTAACAACACGAAAGAAATTCCATTTGTGACAAGACGTGGTTACATTTGGCCAAGTCAGGCGATTACTGGTGTGCAATTAAAAAGCGTTTGGTCAAACTTTAGACAAAACTTTTTCATTCAACTTTGTGTTCGGTTGGATATATAATGATGCACTGATGTGCGCGACGAAAAAAATACCCGATGGAGATAAAACTCATGCGAGCCGCAGTGCTTGACTGCTTACTTGGTTCACTGCTTCAACGCCCACCTCACAGTTTTGCAAAATTGAGGCTGTTTAATAATAAAGCTTAAAACAGTGGTTCCCAAACTTGTTCGGGCCGTTACCCAAATCAAGGTAGCGATTATGTCTTAATTACCCTCAGTATTTCGCAGTGATCTCTCATAATTAGGGAAACCAATTTTTTGACCTAAAAACTTAAAATTTTGACTTTATAATTTACAAATTTTGACTTTATTTTGACCTATAAATTTTCTGCGTTTGCAACTGCAAAGTAGTTCAGCCTGAGGTGTTGAGGTTAACCCAGAAACATATTTATGCACTCTATGCTTCGAAATAAAAAAAATTGGGCGTTTAACTTTGGGGATGGATGATATATTGATAAGTACATTAATAACTACAGTAGAGTCAAACCTGAGAACTTCATGAAGTTGAAACGTTATATGCATAATGGATTGAGCGTTTACCAAACCAAGTACTGTAAGACCACGTTTCTTGCCTTGCCACGCCTATCCTACATAATATTCAATCGTCCAGTAGTGGGAAAAACAAAATTATTACGTCAGAAATCGCAGCAAACCCATTATTATTGCAGAATTGCAACAAAATTGGCAAACGCATATCAATATCCGTTGTTGTAGTTCCAACAAAATATCGATAAAGAGACAAAAACTGTGCTGCAAGAAAAGTTTGACAATCGATAAATTGATTTTTTTTGACCTAATAACTTGGGATTTCCTCATGGTATGAGCGTCAAATTTGGTTCGTTGACGTTTCAGAAACTTTAAAAAAGCAGAAAAAATTTGACTTTATTGACTTTTGGTTGCCCTACTCATAATACAGAACAAATATTGCGGTTTTGGTTCCGCATTACCCCAAGAAGTATCGCATATTATCCCCGAGGGGTAATTTACCCCCAGTTTGGGAACCACTGGCTTAAAATATGAGTTGTATTTTGTTTAATCGCAACCGTCGCTGGAAACAATTAAGTACGAACTATTGATATTTTCGGCAAATCAAAAGTCTACCACGAAACAGCATCGGGCCGTAACACTGACCGCACGCCGGCTTTGTTCGTGTCGAGCGTCGTGAAGCTTTTCTTGTTTCTCAGTTTCTTTTCTTCCTTGCACGTGACTCTGAACACGTGACCAAACTGCGTGGTCACCTCCAGCTGAAACAATTTCAATGACAAAACTGCAACTGGACAACAAAACGATGGGTCAAAATATTTTTGAAAAGCGTCGGTAAGTTAGCAGATTAAGGTATGTGCATAATGAGATGTGCACATACAATGCAAATCTGATGTGACATTTGTCGCTGAACTCGAAGTCACAAGTAATAAGATCACACCTTAATAGTTTTTCCTGCCTCGAGATCTAGTTCAGAGGCGGCCCTGATCAAAGCTGCATGCATAACTTTCTCAACTTCGTCCATCCTTTTTCGAAGTCTCTGCAGTTCAGGGTCGAAGTCCGGTTTAACCATGAATTCGTGCTTTTCAACCTGAGCATTCAAATTGCTTTGGTGACTTGATTGCACGTTTTCAGAGACGATGCGAGACAACAATCAGAAAAAGACAAGGACGTATTGGCAACAACTGCCCTCAAACATCAGCGAGAGTGAATGGCAGATTCAAAAAAGCGTAAGACAGCAACACCAGTCTGAGCAAAGCGCACCAAGACAACAAAATACATAAGATCTCCGACACGCAATCAAATCCATTTTATATCAGAAAGCCTAAAAGACAACGACTCAGCAAAAATCATACAATCAGGCGGTCACAAACCATTTCGAAATCCAACGTTGTGTCCATCATTTCAACAAATTTTTGAAAATCGGTAGCGAAGTCACGAAAAGGAATGGCGAAAAGCACATCCAAGAGTTCTTGACCTTTTGCAAATGACGACGAATATTTCCCAACATATTCGCAAATAACTGGAAGTTCCTTCACAGCCTGTTAAGTCGGCATAAGCAGGAATCACTCACGTGGCTAGACCTTGTGCTGGCAGTGCATCACACTCTGTGATTCACTTCTAGACAAGACAGCACATATAAGTGTCGATCGGAACTCCCAAACAATGTTGTTATAGATATGGTACGTTTCAAACTGTGTAGCCACTGAAAAAAATGGAAAGACCAAACGTCAACCGCCATTACCTACTACTGAACTCGCCAACGTACCATGTAAATGCGATAGCAATCTTGCAGTGTTGCTTTTTTGCGAAGAAATTTTCTTGACATCCTGCGTCACACAATGATTAGAAACGCACAACTTATCTGATAACATTACGCAACGTTCTATACAACAACGTGTAACTCGCAGAGAACATTTACGATGAGATCATAAAAAATCAATAATACCGGTCGAAATCCGGCAATTTTTTTAAGAGTTGACCAGATAACAACTGCCGGAGTTCTGTGCATTCTACAAAAGCTTCCACAGCACCAAGTCGCTCTTCAAGATGACCGATGTCCAACAAAGGCTGCTTTATCCATCGTGATAAAAGTCTTTGACCCTGAAAAGCAATGCGTTGATGAACGCATTGGCCCCTGCCTTTGCTCTCGATTGCTACCGCACACCAAGGTATGGGTGTAACTGTGTTAGACGAAATATTCTGTAGGGCCTGGAAATTCTCTTATGCCGAATTGGAACTCACAATATCACATGATTTCACAATCTCTTTTCTTTTACAGTTATTCAGCAAAGACTTTTAAATGCCATGCCTTATTATGTCGGCACCATGTGTTTTGCAGAAATGCCCAGAAATTGTGCGCATCCAGTTCACGTTCTTGCAGCCCTAGGTTTTTTTCGGTCACAGACCGAATTTTTTTTGAATGATCGAAAAAAATTAAGTCAATTCGGTCAATATGTCCAAAAATAAAAATACAGACTAGTGAATACTCATACGCCTAGTTTTGATACTACTATGGGACAAATGACGGAAATGTCTCAGCGAAAAAAAAACAGCTCGCAATTGAGCTTCACAATATCGCTCACGATGGAATACACAACTGAGCTGTCCTTTTGCTGGTTATTCTCCGCCTATTGTGGTTTTACAAAACATCTGATATTCAAAACAAGCAAATCGGACCAAATTTTCGCAATATGCTCGAGCCAGGGTCTCCAAACTACGACCCGAGGGCCAAATCCGGCCCGCAAAGACGCTATATCAATGATGCAAAATAACATATTTACGAAAAATTTGTTGATTTGACAGAATCCAACATCCCGAAACAATGACATTACGTGGACGGCCACGTGGAAGTTAGGTGGTTAAGTATTGCTGCGCTGCAGACTGGTCTAACCTTAACTGATATGTTGCCGCAATCCGAGCTCTGTTTGTATTACGTACATCCCATCTGAAGCCTGATTTTCCCACTATGCTAAAATCAAAGAAGCAATTTCACCGTTCTTTTTAACAAATGTACTTATCATCAAACGGCATTCATGCTTTTACATTCTTTTAGTTTGGATAGGGGGTTTATGCTCGGCGCTTTAACTGTTATGTAACGACTTATGCCACCCTCGCGCAAAAATGTTTGGAGACTCCTGCTCTGTAGGCAGTTAGGCACACCATTTTGGAAAAATGCATAAAATGCAACGCTAAAAATCTTTCGTTCTGACACAGAAAGGCCAATACCAAATACCACAAAAGATCTAAAGTCGACATGCTGTTAAGGTACGTTTAAGTCCGATACGTAAACGTACCAAATTTTCACATGTTTTTGTATAGCTGCTGCTATTTGCTTTGCATAATGTATAGGGCATTTTATTCGACAAAAAAATATTGTTCATCTGACGAACTTGATAGAAGCGAACAAGGTTAGTTGCCGTCGACCTACCTGGTGAGTCTGGCATCGGTTCAGCACAGCAAAAAGAGAATCGGTGGCGCGGCTTTGTTGAACTGCAGATGTTTTCACAGGCGAGAACATATTCAAAGCGGAAACTGCGGCGCTGTCGAGGCGCATATAACGTGTCAAGTCAAACTTTTCCACAGTAAATTGACCAAAATTATCGTCGTTGTCCATTAAGTTCAAGTAAGAAATCAAAGCCGCAATACACGAAGCTGCAGAGTCATATTTTGATATCCATGGTGCAATATCCCCCACCTCTTGGATGACTCTGAAAAAACAAAACTTCACATCTGTACAGGACTTGGCTTCCGTTTCGTTTAAACATGCTTCAACCCGAATGAACCTACTGAGCATTGCTAAGCGAGCGACCTGCTCCCAATAGATTTCGTCTTCGTGGCGCATATCGAAACCCAGGGATGAACCGACTTTTCTTTTGCGTTTGCTTCAGGGCTGCACCTACGCGATGGCAGAAACTGTAACGTGCTCTGGCATTTGCTTTGGTAGTCAAGAATGCAGGCTGGTGGTTCGTTTATGAATGTATTCTCTGAGCGCTAAGCGAAACGTAATAACAGCGTTTCGTGAGCTTTTTTAACTTCTCTCTCACGTCTAAGAATGCGTTTGTGGCAGCAAGATTGAGAACGAAAGTAATCAAACAGTATTGCACAGTCCCGACCACAGAGTTTCACTTTGACAAAATATTACCAGAAAAATTGCGGAATGCTGCAGCACAGTCTTGCGTTCTCGATTACAAAACCCATTGTCAGAGATCAGCAGTAATGCACGAATCTTTATCGCGCAATTGATGCTCGTTCGGTGTTTCTTCAATATCCACTGTTTCCCTCTTTCCGGTACTTCGCGGCACATTTTCGCTTTTTGTCAATATCAGCTTATTATTTTATAAATGCCCACGTCTTTGGCTCTTTCAAACAGTGGGTTAAGCCATAAGTCAATGCTGGTGAGTGGCCTTCAGTAACATGAGGGTAGCGATTTACAGATGTCAACGATCGATAGGCATGAGACTTGCAGAACAGGAAGCGATTACAATTCCAGACAGCACTAATTGCGGTTGTAGCACGAGTATCGTCATCATTTGCACTATCATGCTTGTGGAGACGGTTTGCCTGTAACTCCAGCGGCGATTCCGTCGTAACACATCACGCTGCCACAATTTTCGTCCACTAACTTCAGCAAGTAAAAATTAGGCTACTGAGTACTCAGAGGATCTCGACTTTACACTTGTTTTATGAAATCCAGCAGTTTGCATTTAAATTTGATGGAACTTGGCAATTGACAAACGGCAGCATGTCACCAAGTCAAGTCTTGGTTGTTGCGGGGGGAGCAACGCGATCTAAACCTTTGTAGCGAAGCCCAGTGTTTTTGCTCGTACGCTAGAATTTTCAACGAACGACTAAAGAAAGCCACCACCACATCTGTTTGCCGAAGTTTGCCAAACTTCAAAAAATTTCAAAACGTCAACAGTAAATCCCCAAAATACGAGAAATGCAGATTTTACATTACCAAACAGAAGTTCAAATTGAGGTCAACTATTACCATTAAAGACGAAGTCCCGCGCTATCGACCCCCACTGGCGACAACCCTAGCGCGTGTACGAAAATGGTCTTGTCAATAATAGTGCATTGTCTACAACAGTGCTTCTTAACCTTTTTTGGTGTCGTTCACCCCTGCCACCGATTGCCGCATTCCCATCCACCCTATTGTGAATATCTGGGCCGATGTGGCAATAATAGTACAGTACATCGAAAGTTCATTGTTAGACCACGGTATTTGCTCTACTTCCATGGTTTTCAATCTGGGTGTCGCGACCCCACAGGGTCGTGAACCATTTCTGGAGGGGTCGCGAGTAGATACTTTGTGTACACAGCTGCATTACATTTGCTTTATTCGAGTTTAGATGAGGGTCATTGAGTCGGTGTCAATTCAAAACAGACCTGTTCATGACAAAACAGACCACTCGAAACAGACCCGTTCATAACAGACCAAGTTCAAAACAGACCTTCATAAGACCCATTCATAACAGCCCACGTTCTTGACAGACCACGTTCATAACAGACTCGTTTTGAAGGTTGTCTGTTATGAACGAGTCTATTATGAACGTGGTCTGTTTTACGAATGGTCTGTTATGAGCAGGGTTGCGGAGCGGAGGTGAAATATCCGACTCCGTCTTTCCAAAATATCCGACTCCAACTTTCCAAAATTTCCGATTCCGACTCCTTAACATAAAGCAATGGTTCCCAAACTGTGGTACGCGTACCAGTAGTGGTACGCGAAGGCCTTCACGGTGGTACACGAATAGACCTACTTTCTGTTTTTCTTCACAAAACAATACATTCACAGCAATAATTTTTACCTGTCGGGTTTTGTTAATAAATTCCTGAATTTTTGTGTGGCCTTCTTCCCTCCGTGGTTTCTAAAAATGGCCATTACTTTACCACAGCCATTTTCTTCATGTTGCATTGGTGTCAATTATGGCTTTCCAAACCTTTGATCGAATGGTATTTGGCATATTGACTTTTCCTGGAGCAAGGTGGTACGTGTTGACAATACGGGACCCACAAATGGTACGCGACCAGAAAAAGTTTGGGAACCACTGATATAAGGGGAATCAAATTTGGCTGTTAAAATAATTGAAAATCGTGGTACACAGCAAGAAATCTCTGAAATTGTACCATTTCAACACGAATTCCCAATTTAGGAATGTGATGTAAAAAATGATCCAATTGGTCATCCGGAAAAAATCCGACTCCGACTCCCAGTGCGATTAGGAATCCGACTCCACCAAAAAAAACTCCGACTCCTTACGACTCCGCAACCCTGATTATGAGTGGTCTGTTTTGAAAGGGAACCCGTTGGGTCATAGCGAATAGATGTAATGGGTCGCGGCAAGCGCGGCGGAATCGGGGGCCGCATGGGCCTAGCCTCTCCCACTTTTAAATTTCGAATTTTGCTTATATAGGTTTAAGCAAAGCAATTAGTATTGAGTCTAATGTTAAAGCAACTGAAAAAGATTCCGTAGTTGTTTTGACGTGGCTTGTGCCCCCCACTTTGAAAACGGTTCCTCCACCACTGGGTCGCGGTACAAAGAAGGTTGAAAACCACTGCTCTGCTTTATCAACAGCATGCATTCCGCCAGACAGCAAATTGGCTATATGCGATCTTCAACATGTTAAAATATGATTTGATTACAGACTCAGCTTCGTAAAATGTCTTTTCATCAGCACATGTGCTATTTTGAAAGTGGAAAGGAGAAGAGGATTTTTACTTGCAGAGTCATTCACGACTGATGACTGAAGGGGATTTCGCTGTTCGCACAAATATTCGTGCTGTTGCTTGAAAAATTGCTGGTCAATTTTCACCCATATGTTTACATTTACTTTCATAAAAAAAGTGATTTTGTAGGTATTTCGTGTCCACGAGGCACATTTTCTGTTGTCAGGTCACGTGAACTCTAAGAACAACATCCTCTGGGGTAGCACACTCCCTGAGCACTGTCTGCAAAGGCCATTACACTCTGTGAAGTGCACTGTCTGGGTTGCTATCTCCAAACATGGCATCATTGGACCATTCTGGTTCGAAGACGACAACGAGCGGTCTGTGACAATCAACACCGAGCGATATGTCCAGGTGTTTGGCAAGTTCTGGACAGCACTTGGTTGACGGAGAGCGGTCGTCAGGGTCCTCTAGTGGTTCCAGCAGGTTGGTGCCATCCCCCACTCCTCAAACGAATCATTGGCATGGCTACAGCAGCGATTCCCTGACCGACTGATCATCCGCGGGTGTGACCCGCAGTGGTCGCCGCATTCACCGGACTTGAACTCCCCATATTTTTATCTATGGGGATACCTCAAGGGCAGGGTGTATGGCTACAACCCCCAGACTATCCCTGACCTGAAGGCAGCAATCACAGCAGCAATAAGAGCGATCCCAAGGGAGGAATGCGGGAGGGTCATCGAGAACTTTGCCCGCTGGATCCAAATGTGCCTGCAGCGCCGGGGAGCTCATTTGGAGCACATTTTTTGAGCGCCAGTGAAACAAAGAGTTTTTGTAGTACAGACTTGAAACTTTGGAGATATCTGCAACACAGGCTTGACCTAATGTAGCTGAAGTTTTGTGTCAATCTAAATAAAATTTTGGAAGTTATTCGATTTTTGGTGATGACCGTCTTTTTGTGTCACCCTGTACCACTGATGAGAACACACAGGTGGAAACCGTGCAGTCTGGAGATAAGAGTATACTAATATTACCATCCAATCATAGACGTACGGGAAAGCGATTTACAGGGGGCACATTCGCCCTGGAAGAAATGGTCATTGCCCCGATTTCTTGCGTCGACTATGTGTTGACCCAGGGTCGCAAACTCAAAATTGATCCGAGAGCCAAATGAGGACTTATCAGGTAACCCGAAGGCCACATTATGACGCTAACGCAACAATGACGATACCTGAACTTGACTAAAAACAGCTTTCACATCTTATTTCCTGCGAAAGCTATCATCAGTTATAGGGAAATCATTTCTAGCCGTGTCTACGCTCGTTTAAAAGGAACTTGTTCACTTGCTTGATGAGCACTTGTAAACACCGGTGAATAAAACTAAGCAACGTAAATATTAATTATTTGAAAATTCCCTAAAGGTGTCGCGGGCCACATGCGGCCCTTGAGTTTAAGACCCTGTGTTAACCCTTTCGGTTGAAATCAGATGTAACTATGGCAATCGATTGGAAAAAAGTCATGTTTTTCCAGATAATGGAGTCAAGTAATTTTCTTATAGTCTGACTGTGAGAGTGATTTCAAGAGAGACTGATCAGCAGTAAGTTGAGTGGGTATCGCATTCACCGGACTTGAGGACCCCATATTTTCATGGGGTATATTAAGAATGATGTGTATCACATTCACAACAGCTCCAAACGATTGATAAACCCCACTCAGCAATTACAGCATAAACCAGCCAGGGTAATCCGAAAAGACAGTGCCTTCGAGCAGGATCGAGTGACTGTTGCACGAGTTACGCAAGTTTGCTTCCAACCAGGGTTGCGGAGTAGGAGGTAAAATGTCCAACCTTTCTAAAATTTCCGACTCCGACACCTTAGTATAAGATGAAGTTTGGCGGTCAACAATGTTGTAGCAACTAGCAATCAATGGAAATAGAGAAAGCAAATCGAATCTATTTCAATGAGATTTCAGGATTGAAGATGTGTAGAGTTACGTGAAATGAATTTCCTATTAAAAATTTTGATGGTAACTTCCACTGCGTCGCCTTCGTGGAGACTAATTACTTGAACACGGGTATGTGCAAGTCTAAATCATCGCTAAGCCATGAAAGCGTAGTTCGGTCGGATGACTCCTCGAATGTTTGCAGCAAACCTTGAGCTTTGAATTGACGTTGGAAATGGAATCATAAAATGGATGAATAAAAAATTACATGTGTGGTATGGTAGGGGATCAAATGGTTGCGCACAGCGAGATGTCAAAAATATGTCAGTGAACATCGCAAGTTCATGCCGTGCACGAGGTAGGATCATGCTTTGAATATTAATTTGTGAGTTTAGCTGGTTAAGCCATTTATCTTTGCAGTATCCAGGGAGTCGAAGCTGGGTTGCTCTACAAATTTGACAGTGCAAGAGTCATAGTTTGGTGGTTTATTTTGGATGCCATGAAATACTGTGCAATGCCGCGATAAGGTGTCACCTCTATTATCTGATTTATTCCAAGTACCTCGGTGCGCTGACCATCTCCTGAAAAATTTGTTCACAGTTTGGCAAACATACTGTTGACTGCATATCGCATAAGTCAAAACACATATACCATAGTTTGCTCATATCAGGCTTTGATTTAACGGGAAGGTTGTTTTTTGCCTGGATATGTGGAACGGCTGGGTCCTTCGATTTGTTGCGTTGTCCGTGGCAGTCACACAGTGCTTGTACGGCCCGAAGAGCCTTGGGTTCGTTTTTTTTTCTTTATTTAAAGCAAGATTCTTGTACAATGTCAGTTGTAGACCCATTGTTGTGCGTCTTTTGTAGGTAATCATTGCCTTCGTATTTAAGCTTTTTTCTTTGATGGAGTCCGCAGGTGGGGGAATGATGTAGCGCAAACCTATGGGTCATGGTTCTTGTCACATGTTGGGCGACGCGGTCTTTATTCTCATTTTGATGTCATTGCTATCGTGTCATTTGTTATGTCCACAGGAAAGTTTGAGCAGATCGCTTTTTTTAATTTTTTAATCTCGGCTTAGGCTAGTGAGGCAAACTTCTTTCCTTTGGTTGAACCGCCTTAGTGTAATGCATCTCCGAGTAACATCGACTTACTCTAAGTGTCGCGGTTGATTTATCGTTTAACGAACTGCTTTTCTTTTTCTGTGGGTTCTACGCAAGGCCACCTATAGTAGAGAGACATCACTTTCGTCCATCCGGTCAGCTGCGCAGACTTGGCCAAACGTCAGTTCCAAGCCATTGCAGGCAAGTGCTGAAGTTAGTGTATGCTAGGCAGGGTTGATGTAATTGAACCTGACTCCAAAAAGAACCACCAGATTTATTTTAAATCCACTCTTCATTTTTTCTTTAAAAAATCTAAAATAAAGTAAAAAGAAAAATAAGTAGTACGCTTGCACAGTTACCTGTACATTTTTTTTAACCAAGCAAAACCAACAGCAACGAAATTTCATGGACGTGAAACAAAACAGAAGAAAAATTCGAACAGTTTAAGTAAATTCTGCTGATTATTTTCTTCAGCTCTGTAAAATCGGTATATTTTGACCAACTTTTTACCTTCTCTGCACCCAACCTGTTTCTGATGTCCGACCCTACCAAACCATGTTGAAAAAATACACTCTATAGATGTGGAACTAGCAGGACATGTACATAAACTTGACCGCAGAAGTTGTGTGGGAGTGGCTTTTCTTTGCTGTGTGCATGCTTACCAACCGTCACCACTTTGATGGAGTGAACTGACCAACAACACGAAAACAAAGGAGCGGGGTACATTTCTTTACGCTCAATTTTGAATGCCATGATAGGTATATTAAGTTATTATTATGTGTACTTCTGAAAATGGTGGCATCGCATGATGCAATGAAAACAATTCAGACTGGAGTTTTTACGTTTTTCTTTACGAAAAGAACAAAAACCTGTTTCTTTTTCAAAAAAAGGGTTAAAAACACAGGCGGGTTGCGTTTTTTTCTAAAAACGGGTTTTTCACATCCTGATGCCTGTGCGTCCATCAGACGTTCCTGATGCGATTATCCACATTATGTCATCGACGAATTTCTGGAAAAGTTCCGCCTTACTTAGCACACTAGCAGTCGGATTTAGGAGGTAATGTTTGGCAATTAAACATTGATAATCGCTAGTTAACGTGCATTTCTGGCTTAAAACCAGGGTTGATAAAAAATCATGATTTTTTCAATAAACAAAAAAAATCCGATTTTTTCGATTTAACGTGTAAAGGGTGACCACCTAACACTAGTAATTTTTAATTTTAAAGAGTTTGTTTTAATACAACTTTTTTATGCCTTGTTTCTTCTGGTACAGCAACTAGAATTCTGCTGAACTTTCATTCAAACTTACTTTGTACCTATGCATCACGCTTAAAGCAAATCAGTTCATAACAACAGTACCAGTGCACAAAGTGAAATATTTATTGGAATGACAATACTCAAACCATCAGTTCATCAACCAACTTCATTAACACTTGTGGCATGTTAAAAAGCTTCTACAAAAATAAAACCTTGCCAGCCTTTTTGGTGCGAAGTCTGTTGTTAAAATTGATTATTGCAACGCAGCTTTCACTAGTTCAGCTTCTGCAAAAGTATAACTTACACGCATAAAATGGTAAAAACCTATAATATATGTGTTATTATGAATCTGAATCAAAAATAGGTTCTGAAACTACTGTTTCTACAGTCAACAACCTACATATTTGCTGGAATTTAGATGTAAATTTTACTTTATGCCAAGCTCGTAGCCATGGGGGCATTCAGGAGCAATGTCCCTCAATCTTTTTGTGCCCCCAATGGTGTTGTGCCCAGAAAAGTTTGTTTTGAACATATACCGTAATAAAAACAAATTTATTGCCCCCTAACACTTTATTTTGTCCTCCAAACCTCAAAACCTGGCTACAAGCCTGTTTTATGCCAGGCTACACTTCCGAACTTGTGGCATCCTGGCAGTTCTGACTGAGTCTGCAAATGTTAGTGGTTTCAGTCCACATATCATTTTTGCGGTTAGTTGACATAGAATCTGTGACCTCACAGTTGCTATGATTGATAAAGCTTTAATTGCTTTTATAACTTGTGTTGTCATAAGAAGTCTGTCTTTTTAGACACGTCTGGAGCCGGTGCACGAGTATATCGTACTTTGAAACCACGCATTGAGCGTTAAATTCGCGCCACTTTGCAACTCCATAACTCGCCCGTCGATTGTGCTAGGGAGCTATCCAAACCCTCAAAACACTCAGCAAGTCTTCTAGTTTGCAATGAAAAAAAGGTTTCGGGTTTTTTTGTGGGTGACGTCATAATTGGAGTAGGTTTTTGGACTTTTTGGTTCAGGTTACCTGACTCTAGGTTCAACCGCTAGATGTAAGTATTTCGTTGAAATTTTTATTGGAAACTAGGCTAAAACCCCAGTCTTTTGAGCTTTTGATCGGCTTTCTACCATTTCTGGTTCAAGAGTTATGATAAAATTACCAATTTTTGTAAAATTACTAATTTTTGGTAAAATTACCATTTTTATGGCTTTTTTACCAATTTTATGGCAATCACTGATTTAAATCAATCAACCCTCTTAAAAGCCGCTAAAATCCTCACAAACCAATGACGAATCACTTACAAAAAAAGTTGACACGTCGATGATTAACAGTAAAAAGTCTTAAGTTGCCGAATGAAAATACCCATAGCTTTAAATAAGAACAAACACAACCACCAAACTTACTTCTTAGCAGTTTTCCTAAGGCGTTTTATATCTTGCGCTATATTCTTAGTGTTAAAATCGGACTTAGGTCTTTCAGACAACAAGATCTTGCTTCTTTTAATGACTTCACTCAGTTTCATCGCTTCTGCACTTGTGTCCTAAAAACAAATTGTTTCGCCATGAAGCCACATTCTGAAAACATACAAGTAGGGTCATCCTGATGTGTTAACACAGTGTTTCCCAACCAGAGACTGCGGACTCATTTTCTCTGAATAAGTCCGCAAGTACTAGGGGCAAACACGTTTGCTTCAATGCCCTCAAACATTACTATTTTTATCATTCGTACAGCGATTAAATGCACCTTACCAGCGTGAAAAATGCAAAAATTCTACTGTTCCACATGGCATTGATACTTTTGTGGTAGCGTGCTCGGTAGATTAAATGTAAAGTTGTTATCTGAACTGCGGTTAACTTTTACCGTCTTAGTTCATCATTGCTAAACGAAAGCAAGCATTTGCGTATACCGACAACTACTTGAAACTTGGATTTTCTTCAGTCGACGTAAACGTTGAAATCAGGTCACTGTGCGCGTTGTGCTTGGAAGACCTTGCTCACAGATGTCTCAAAGAAGCTAAACTACGTAGGCATCTCGAGCAAAAATACGTAAAATAAGTTGACGCAAACCTTGAGGTTTCAAACCAGATAACGTGAACTCGCACTTATTGTCCATCTACTTCAGGAGTAAAAGCCTACTGCCATAGCAAAGCAGTGCGTGCTTCTTTTTCTGTTGCTTGGAAAATTGCAAGAGCAAAAGCGTCTTATGTAGCGGAGAGAGCTTGGTCAAACCAGCAGCCGTGAAAATAGCCAGGTTGTGCAGTGCAGTGATGCCGTAGTTCAGGGCTGGGCAGTTAATATGTCTCGGGGGCCACTTTGAGAAGGTCGCTTTTAGTGGAAGGCCACACCTTCCAATGGAAATAGAAGCAGGTCCGTGGTAATAGTAGCAAGTCTTGTTTCAAGTAGCCTAACATTTACTGTGAAATGCTGGAAGAAATATCAGAATAAGTAGGAGGAATGTAGGTTTGAAGATCTTTTCTGAATGCTTCCGCGGGCCACTGAAAATGTCGTGGCGGGCCACATTTGGCCCGCGGGCCGATAATTGCTCACCCCTGCCGTAGTTAATAAGTTAGCTATGGTTCTTGTGTCAAACAACACCATGAAGTGACGCAGCATGCAAGATTTCTCAGTCGTTATTCTGAAACAAACTATTGCTGCTGCGAAGCGAAAATCTTATTTTATAGTTCGACGAGACTACAGATTGAGGAAACGATGCACAGTTCATGGTGTTTGTGCAATATCGTGCGACTGAGGACTACGCGCAACAATTTCTCTTTTGCCGTCCACTTGCCAAACATGCCACAGGAAAAGAAATGCTTAAAAAAGTTGATTCCTTTATTAAATGCGCACGAAGCATACACCGTTACTTTTGTCGAACAACCAAGTTGTCACTTTCTGAATATCTGTGAAAATAAATGGTATCATCTAATTGACGCACACATTAACATCCAGAACATGATCGTTCCCCATGTGAAATAATTATTACGATGCTTTACTTTGTTTTTTTTGACTCAGTCCGATGTTGTCCTCCGCTTTGTGCGCTAGCTTTTCTCTCAACACAGCTTGCTTACTCCCACCGCAGCGTTTGAAGCGAACTCGTGGCAGGTTTTAAATGCGTACCCCAGAGACTTGTTACCCACACATGGCTTACTATATTTCTCTACCGTTGTTAGTCATTTCACAACGAGTTAGTTTTTAGTTGGAGAATATTTCAGCCATTAGCGTCAACTAGTTTCATTTATTTATTTGAGTCAACGTCTTTTTAATTTTTGAGTAAAAACTTATCTCATTAGTCACAGTTTTTTTTGTCGCCACTAGTATTCTTGACGTCAGTCAGTTTGTTAAGTTGTTATGATTTCTGAGCTTGTGTTACGAAATTTTGATTGTAGTCTTGAGTTTGTTTTTTTCTCTGCTGTTACTTCAGCCTTTCAACTTTTCACCCGTAAGCTTTGCTTGCAATTTTCAGGACTGAGGATGCGTAATTTTACGTGAAATCGATTTCCTATCAAACATTTGCTGATCGATTCCTTGCTTACACCCATCGTGCAAAGTACATACTTAACAGAGATATGTGCAAGTTTGAATCATCGCAAAAAGACGAAAGCAGATGGCAGTCGACTGATTCTTCGAAAGCATACAGAAATACTAGTGCTTTTAAGTGAAGCTGTAGTTTAATCGAACAAATATGGTAGATTTTCTAGTAACATGATACACATATAAACTGGAATTATACATTACCATTTTTGGAGTAATGCATTCTTTTGGGCTCAACTGAATAATTGTAGATTCAAGGTTTGCAAAGTGCTGATTGTCAAAAAATTCAGCATACTGGATATCTGCAGATGAACTGTCAACATATCCAATACTGACAGATACCTCACTACCTGAAAATTAAAACGTCTTTTTGATGAAGAACAAGACAGCCTTAATAAAAAATTGGCATCAACCTGCATAACAAAAATCTGCGATCAAAACAGCCAAATGAAAGAACTGTTTTTGTTGTCTTGTGTCTCATCTTTGATTTATTTTAAACCAACTTCTTGGCAGCATCCGTTTTTATGTTTTATCTGCTTTTACTTTTTATTGATACACCAGTTGAGCTACAGATATTCAGTAAATTTGACCTGGTGTCCTCGGGATAGCAAGATAACTTAAACAAAATTCAATATAGCCAAGTATGAATGTCAAAACATAATTTGTTATTATAGTATATTTATTGATGGAGATACTTTAAGACAGCTTTAGATGTTTCTTTATCCAACCTCAACTTTAAGTCCAAACCTGAGACTTTTTATGGTTGATCATTGGCTCTGAATTTTGCTGCAGCAAAAATCGCACTACACAAACAAATTTTACTGATACGCAGCAAGCACTGACAGTAGAGATAAATAGTGTGTAGCTCAGGGTTTTTTTGAGGAAAATGTTAGGTACCTGGTATGGACCTGTAAAGACCCGATTTCTCTGATTCTAGGGACCCGATTATAATTTTCTCTGATTCCAGGGACCCGATTTTCAATTCTAGGGATGCACATTGGGTCCCTAAAACACCTTAAAAAAACCTGGTGTAGCTACAAACCTTGACAATGGTAGCGAATAGCAAGAACAGCAGAGGATGAGTCCTTCATATCATAACTGTCAAACAGCAGATCTTCTACCTGAAACATAATGAACCTCTACATGACAACCGAACACCCAAAGGACAAAAAAACAGAAAAGGAACTAGTTCTACATAGCATGCTATAGGAATACGCAAATCAAACACAAAATACATCACTTTTAAAAAAAGGCAGATTGTTTTAAAATGAAAAAGAGATATTTGACAAATAGTTTATTACACAATAGTTTCATCCTTTAAATTTTGAGATATCTGTTCTTTTGTCTTTTTACTTCCAAAGATTCCTTTACATAAGGCACTCAGGAGTTTTCTGTATAGCAATACACAGTACTCTTCAATTTACCTCCAAAAGATTCCCAGGAGATGCTTTATATTTAATGGACCATTTTCCATCAGGTGTTAGCTTCCACACCTCAAGCCTGTATTGCAAAAGAAGAAGTAGGTCTCTGGCTAAAGCTTGAAAATTGAAGTGTCCCAAATAAACCGTTTCCAGGTTTTTATCTGGAAAAAAATTTGCACACTGACTAGTTTATCCAAGCTTATACAGCGATTGAGCTGATATACCCTTACCTCCAGCATCTAGCATCTTGATAGCAGACATTCCTTTAAAAATGTGTTGCGCAGCAAAAATTGCATTTTTTCCATGAGTTGAATAAAAGCCACCATGATCAAAGACTTGAAAAGTAGTTTCCAGCTTGTTAGGGAGGGCAAAATAAAACTTGACGAACTCAGCAGCACTTTCAATAACCCATTTTTGTTTAGCTTGCACATTGGCCATTTGAATATTCAACTTCCTTTACCTACTTTATTCTCTAAAAGCTGTTTAAACAATGTGGCTGAAAAACATTGAGAAAAATGCAATAGTTATATTTGATGACCTATTGAGATCTCAGATCAGGCTAATAACTTAGTATGTAATCCTGTTTTTTTTCCAACCCACAAAATTTCAGTGGATGATAAGTTGAAAACACAATATTTTTTAAATTAAAAGCAGAAACGCTTTGCGTTGCGCAAAGAAAAGCTAATAAAATATGAAGTCACTACAAAATCTCTTTTACAAAAATATTTATCATCATAACCCTAAAAGAAGCATTATAAATCCTTGTGAATTATTAAAATGACATTTGAAAAGACAAAATTTTTAAATTAACAATGATGCAGATAACCACTAGTGTTTTAAACTAAGCGAGTAAATTTTTCAGAGCAAAAAAACATTACAGAGATGCCAACAGACAAAGCTGGTCTCCCATAGCAGCTTAAAAAATGCTTGAAAATCTCATTTATCATTAGTTACTTGAAGTTGAAAGTTAAAATCTTAGTATCAAACACACATTATTTTTCTAATACTACAAAATGTGTCATTTAGAGGTGATTACAACATGTAATTTAAACATGACTATGCACCCAAAAGAATGAACCTGCGAGGTTGGAATTTCATAAAAATCTGCAAAAATGTATGTGACCATAATGAATCGTTTTTTTCTTCTGGTAGTAAAGGAAGGATACACAAACGTTAAGCCATAAACACAACATTCATTTACATAACAGAGAAGACGGTAGACAACCAAGGCACAAAGAGTTAGGGTTGTACAGATGAACAAGTGAGTCATGCACAAATATAGGTGAGAAAAGCAAGTGACAATGGAGGTTATGAAGCAGAAAGCCATGCATGGGAGTTATGAAACAACAGGTTTGAAGCAGAAGAAGCCATGGGGTTATGAAGCAGAAATTTCTGAACTGCCAAATTTTTGTTGGAAGCCTCTTTATAGCTTCTTACTGATCAGAGGAGTATTTGGTAAAGAAGCAAGACATCAACAGTTTTGATGTAAATTAAGGCTAAACAACTATACACACTTGGGCCATGCATTTTATTAGTTGTCACTCATGCTTATGGGCAAGCTTTTTTCAGCTATAAAACTGGTCAGAACTTTTGGCAGTCTCACTGAAGAACTGAGTTAATTCAGGTTCATTACGACTCGCATTTACCACCCTTCCTTTTTATTTATGGTTGGTGCTTTCTGGATGTCTCTGTAAAGCTGATGCTAACACAGCCTACTTTAATACTGCAATATGAACAGAATGGTTTATAGCACTCTTTGATTTTTTAAGAACCATTTACTGCAATTAGGGTTTTGCAGCAAAGAATCACAAAACTTTTTTGTGTATCTTATTCTTACTAATAATATCTTAGGTAGCTTCATCCTGGTTACAAAGAGTGCAATTGAACTTAAATTTAAGTTTGTCTAAACACAAACAATATCTCACAGATAATATGCCTATAAGAAACTTTGTCAACAAATTTTTAAAAGTGTCTGCTTTGCCTCTTGAGGCAAAAGCACTGCTGAAGCTACTTTGCCTTTAGCTCAACATGCTTTGTTCAAGAGGTCAAATGACTGACGGCTAGGTAGCTGGCAATAAGATGATACAGTCACAGCGCATGGTTAGGTTTAGTCACAACAAACAAAAAGCAGGTTCAGACTTTCTTTTGGGATGAACCAGTGGCGTGCAAAGGTCTAGTGATGGCCGGAGTGACTGCTTGATTGTATGCCCCCTACCAAATTCTAGTATTGAGCAGTGGCGTATGATGGTCATTGTTACTGGATATATGCTATTTGTGACGTCACAATATGACATCATATTAACGTTTGCAAACAAATGTTTTGGCAAAGTTTGTTGACACGACATGCATATTATCCTACACCAGGGGTCACCAACATGGTGCCTCCGGGCATCAGGTCGCCCATGAGGATAACGTTGGTCACCAGCGAGCCTGTTTTGAAAATAGCATCAAGATAACGAGGATCGTCACATAGATTAACATCATTAATAATAACAAAATTGAAGGTAAATTGAGCAAAATTTTTGTTTCAGAGGTGTGTATTAAACTAGTATCCCATAGCGTTAAATGGTATCAACAAAGTAGCTCTAGTTACTTGGTACCCAAGAAGTAGCTCTATAATTGAAGGCAAATTGAAATTGCGCAAATTTGTTTTTCAGAGGTGTGTATCAAACTAGTAGCCCTTAGCATTAATTGGTACCCAAGAAGTAGCTCTCAGTTTCACAAAGGTTGGTGACCCCTGTTCTACACGCACTCTCCTTATTTGTTGTTGTACAACAGGGATTTTCAAACATGCAGGCAGCATGTGGCTCGAAAGAGCATTTTGTGCAACTCATGATGCTTTTTTTGGAATTTTCCAATAATTAACTTTTACGTCATTTAGTTTTCACAGCTGTTTAAAAGTGCTTGGCTAGCAAGTGAACAAGTTCCTTTCAAAATAACGTAGAGACAGCTAGAAATGATTTGCCTGTAAGTCATGATACCGTTACAGAAATTCGATGTCAAAACTGTTCCTAGCAAGATTCAGATACCACCATTATTGTGTCAGCATCATAATGCGGCCCTCGGGTTACTTTAGAAGTCCTCACTAGGCCCTCGGGGCAATTTGAGTTTGAGACCCTGTTGTATAATGCGTCACTGTAATGAATATAAATCATCAGTGCTCCAAGTTAGGAGACCAGAGCAAAAATAGCACTCAATGCTAAGACAGAACAGTTCTTATGCAAAAATATTTGGCAATGCATTAAAACAAGTGAGTAAAACACTCAGTGCTGCGTCAGCACAGTTCACAACTACAAAAATTTAAGACCGTGAACTAAAACACACTTAAGACTACGACAAGGCAGTTCACAACTGCAAAAACATCAGGGTTCGCGAATGTCTTGTCGGATAGCAGTCGAGCAGAGAAGGTATGCGGCTGGGATGACAGACTCCCAGGTTTTGACAGTTTGAAACTTACAGAGCTACACAAGAATTGAGAATGGTAATGGTTTATTGTTTCATATGACTCAGCCAATAAGCAGAAGCACCATAAAAGCCATCGCATGCAGTAAACCAACCATTAGTGAACATTAGAGCAAATGAGAATACAATGGCACAATAGTT
>Ga0210059_1001519_pt1 | contig 35097 bp, 22 predicted proteins | sample Ectturendosymbi2_FD_188042 | JGI IMG/M metagenome (GOLD analysis project Ga0210059, IMG submission 188042) | Ecteinascidia turbinata endosymbiont from Florida, USA - Sample 2 (SPAdes) (version 2) | ecosystem: Host-associated > Tunicates > Ascidians > Unclassified | place: Key West, Florida... | reverse complement strand
GCCCGCCCCGAAGACTCTTAACCCGCCTCGCACGCTCTCCCAATCCGCGGCCGTCCCAAAACTGCACCTGTCGCTGTGTGTCTGAGAACCAATAAAATCTCTAAGAACCACCAGAACCAAAAGATCGTAGCATTTTGTGTTGAGATGTACATTTTGTTACTTTGATTTTTAAAGCGATTTTTTGTTCAGTTGCGTGCCAATAAATAGCCCTAATTCATTGTTGGCTTTCGTAGTGTTTTGTGTGCATTCTGTTGTTTTTCCTGCGTTGTTGTTTTTACACGCATGGTGTTTGCTTTACTCCTGTTTTCGCTCTATGCACCAAGCTTGCTACGGCTGTCGTTTCTTACCGTTGTTGTTCTTGCTGCAGCTGTACCTTCTGTTGCAATCTTGGCAGTAGTTGCAATCAAACTGCGCTGAAGTTGTTTCACTCATTTAAATTGCGTTACTGGCGAAATCTCTGCATGGTCACCGGGCGGGGGTGGCCGGGTATATTTTGAAGTTTGATATTTTCTTATTATTAACTTTTTCGTACAAAAATGTTTTCCTCTTAGAGTCGAGTTGGTAAAATTAACTTTCATCACTATTGTCCAACCTCCTGGAAAAAATCCTTTGGCTCACACCGGAAAAATTCAATCTTGCCCCACGGTTAAAAATCCTTCCGAAGACCACGTATCTCTGTCTGCCAAGGTTGCGGAGTCGGAGGTTTTTGTGTGGAGTCGGAGTCGGATTCGTATGAACACTAGGAGTCGGCGACTTCCGACTGAAGTCCAACTGAATCATTTTTCACATCGCACTCCCAAGTCAGGAATTCTAACTCGTGACTTCTGGAATGGTAAAATTTTTTGAAACTTTTATTGAAGCAGATAATTCTTGCTGCGCACCACAATTTCCATTGATTGCTACAAAACTAGCTACCTTCAGCTTGGAGAACTCAGCATCATAGGAGGAACGCTTTCTCTAAAGCGACAGTGCTCATTGTTTATACGGTAACGCTTAATCTCAACCGCTTTGCGCGTCATTGCTCACTCGACAATGCCAAGACGATCCTGAGTGATAATGTATAACCGTGAAAGAGCACACATACGTAAGCGAATATGAGTCGCCCAGTTGTATGCGAAAATTAAAAAAATATCAAACATAGAAAAGTTCTTGTAGCTACGCGCTCTCACTATATATCACTTACAAAGGTTTCTTGAATTTAGTTCATATTTTAATGTTGTTAATGTTTAATTCATTCACGTTATAACAGCTACTCAATGTAAAGAGAATCAATTTTTATGATTAGTAAATATTATTTAAATACATGAATTAATTCAAAACGCTAACTCACGCAGCGAGCAACAATAACAAAATGCTTATTTGTAAAATTAGTTTTAGCTCGTTTCTTTATCACTGTTGACAACTAAACTTCATTCACGTTTGTTAAAGGGTCGGAGTCGAAAAATTTTGCAAGATAGGAGTCGGAAATTTAACCTCCCGCAGCGCAACCCTGCTGTCTACTCAGCTTAACGCCGCTGCTGTAGCTCGTGTTCTTCTCCGCTACTTGCCTTTTGTTGTTTGAGCTATTGCGATTGCGATGTACGATGTATATTGCGATGTAAGATTGTCTTGTTGGAGCTTTTGTGATGTCGCTTTGCGAATTGATAAGAAAATTAACGGGATAACTTGAAAAATTTGTGCGAATATTTCTCATGATTTTTCATTTTTCATCTTTGTTGCTCAAGCCTTGCTGGTCTGCTGTAATGAGTTTTACTTTTCTGAAAATATGCGTTGGAAACCAGCAAAAATTATGTTTATTTGTTTTCTGTGTTCGTAACATTTACTGATGCTTACCTGTATTACGTTGCCACTTTCTCCTCATCAGGATCTGTACCAGAAAGAAATTTGAAGGACAAAATTTGGAAAACTGGGGGCTCAATACCCCTTTAACTCCAATGCGACACGTAACAAAATGGAGAATTGGTGGTCTTAGCCCTCCCAAAACGAAATCTTAGATCGCCCCTGGATCCCCTACTAGTGCTTGTCGTAGAATATTGCCAATTTCCTGAAAAAATCAGTGGTATGAGTATTGGCACCTTTTCACATCGAATGGCCATGGCATTCGGTTTATATAATCAACTACGCAGCCTAGTCGGACGTCAGCAATTGAAAAAGTTTTGTCGTTTGCCAAAAGACATGTTGGTTGGAACATTGAAGAAATTCCTCTTTCACAAATCCACAATTCAGCAATTTGCATATGGTAGAGGCACTTCTGAAGATGTAGAGATGTGAGCAAGCCGTGGGTAGTGTGCTACTGCTAACTGCTGTTTGCTGGTCAAGATTAGCTGGCCATAATCCCAGTTGCTCTTTGATTTGATAGTTTCTTGTTTCTCGATTGATGTTCATCCATCACAGGTCAGAAATAAGAAACATTTTTTTGCAGACGCGCTAGAGGACCTGCAGTCCAGTGAACAACTGGCTAGTAACTCTTTGTGAGCTGACCATTCTGTGAGTCAAAATAGAATGAAATGACTAGACCGGCAACCAGCACAAGGTGCTCAGTCAAGCGAATCGCGTCACCAGACGCTATTTAAGCACTAGTGTTTCTGTACGCTTTCGAGGAATCAGTCGACTGCCATCTGCTTTCGTCTTTTTGCGATGATTCAAACTTGCACATATCTGTATTCAAGTATGTACTTTCCACGATGGGTGTAAGCAAGGAATCGATCAGCAAATTTTTAATAGGAAATCGATTTCACGTGAAATTACGCATCCTCAGTCCTTATTCAAATAGAAGAAACACGAACTCGATTCTTGCTTACACCCGTCGTGGAAAGTACATACTTAAACAAACAAAGAATTGCGCCTGGCAACTCGTCCTGAGTGTAGGCGGGCGGACCGTACGGCAGTTCTTCCGAGGATGTCATGTCGGCGGTGTCTCGATGTGCGGCGCTGGCAGGAAGTCGCGCGGTAATAATGAGGGGCTGTGCGCTCGAGGTGACTCACAGGAACGCGATGATGCCGACGCCAGAACCTGCCGCGCAGCATCTCCGTTCGCAAGGCAGCCCCGTCTTTCAAGGCATATGGCATTCGTCAGCGAACTGCAACTGTGGAAGCGTTTCCGTGTTGCCATCTCGCGAACAGGGACTGCGGCGCTGTTTGGCCCGCACGTCGGCCGCGCTGGGCTTCGGGCAAATGGTGGTTTTCAGAAATTCATCAACAGATTTGTAACGACGCGATGTCGCCTCACGAGGCGTCAACACGTTACAGTCGTTGCATTGTTACGTAATAGTAACACTGTCACTGCCGCAACGAGGGTTACGAGCGACTTGAAATCCCTTGTCGCATCTGTTGTGTTAACCTGAAGTTATTGACATTAACACAGCAGCGCTCTGCGGTCTTGTTTGCCGAAGCACGCGTTACCGTGTTTCTAACTTGTGATCAATCCATAGGCGTAGCCGTCGGGGGGCAAAGGGGCCATGCCCCCCAAATTTTTAGAAATTATAGTCATTTTGTGCTTTGAGAGGCGTATTTCAAAGATGTGGTGAAGTTTGTGGCGGCGGGGGTTCAAATGAACTAAACGAACAGCTGCCATATCGCGTACAGGCAGGAACATTGCGCCGTTGAAAATACTTCAGTCGTCGAGTAGATGGCAGGTTGAGGATCACAGCCATTGCAAAAGTCTGCGATCTTTGGGATCGGGTCAGTCCGTGAAATAATATGAATAATCTGCGCCAGTGAAGTAAGCGTGACGTGTACCTGGAAACCTGATCTCGACCTGCGCGTTGCGAGCCTATCTCATCCTACTCTCTAGAACAGTGGTTCCCAACTTATTCGAGCCGTTACCCAAATCATGGTATCGATTATGTCTTATTACCCTCAATAAAAATGTTTCACATTCCAGGTCGAAAGTTTCTTTTGCAGTGATAGCTCATAACAGAGAACAACAATGTGGTTTTGGTTCTGCGTTACCCCTCGAAGAATCGCATATTACCCCCAGAGGGTAATTTGCCCCCAGTTTGGGAACCACTGCTCTAGAATGTAACGGCTTCTTTTTTTTATTTCGCAGATTCTGCGTTCTTCTGTTTTCCAGCTGCTGCTTGTTCGCTGCTGCCATCATTCAAAGTGCAAGTTCGTTTTCGAGTTCGTGCTTCTTGCGCAATTCTAATTTCCATATTTTTAGTGAAATTTTCTCAGCGCCCAAGTGCGGCAGGTGTAGCGTGGTACTTCGTTCATGCTATTGCTTGGTGTGTATCAGAGACCCTATTGACTCCACGTTCTCTCGTGTCGTTCTGTTATCGTTGCAAGCCATCGTTACGAAGACAACTGTTACGAGTGGGCTTCTTGAGTCCACCGCCGCCAGCAACCAAGAAGGGGGGCCCGCAACCAGGAAGGGAGGCACACAGGGGCGTAACGAGGCTAGATGGCGCCCGGGGCAAGAAGCAAGTCTGGCGCCCCCATGTTCGAACCTGAGGTTTTTTGGAAGCAAATGTACTGTCTTGAAGAAAGTACTTGTGACAATATTGGGACGTTTCGGGGACCCCCGCAATCATTCGGCGCCCGGGGAATTGTTCTCCCCTTGCCCCCTCGTTACGCCCTGGGGCACAACCGGGCAATTGTCCCCTTTTTCAAAAATTACATCGATCACACGACGATCAATTTTTAATGGTTGTGTGGTCGATATAATGTTTTTTCACAACCATCAAAAGTCCCAATGTTGGGACTTCTCGGCGCGCGGGGAATTGTGCCCTCCTTGAATTTTTCAAGTTACAATCATTTCCCCCTAAAAAATACCTGCTGGGCGCCATCGTCTGTAGGCGGCATGTTCTGCCAGGCAGGAATTGATGAACCAGTCTCGCGCGTTGCCAGGCAGGTGTTGAACGCAGTCCTGCAAGAGACCGAATCGAGGTGCTAGCTGCTAGCCTAGGGTTTCTGTCAAAAGGTAACATCATCAAGGTCCATTGCCTGAACCAGGCATCGGGGCCAATGTGCAGGCAGTCTTCAAACTTCTTATCACAATCTCAAGCAGGACCTCTGAGAGAAATTTTGTCAGGGGGTACAAAGACCGACACTGGGTCCCCTAGCTTGTGTTGCCCTAGAGAAGCATGCACGTTTTGCTTATGTACTATCAGAATATAGATAAAATAGCTGCTGCCATACTAAGATTTAGAAATACATTGATCGTTATATCGGCAACTGGCTTGCACTAGAATTTTCTGGCTCGATTACAGAAAAACTCAGTGTGTAGTACACACTGTGTACTTTCATCTTCCTGGGGCCCGGGTACAATGCACCTCTTGTGCTCTCCTCATTTAAGCCCTATTCTCAAGCACAAACAAAAACGGCGAATAAATTACGAGAAGTAGCCTGGTGTTTGTCTCGCGTACGTTTTTCTCAAACACAACTATTTTGCCCACCATGTTTATTCTGTAGCAATGTAGTTTCAGAGCTCTGACTTTTCTGCATGCACAGATTTTGTATTTTTCATCGCAAAAACATGCGTTTTGGCCCTGAAACTCACTGATTCGTTTGATTTTCACGATTTGTACCTAACGCTGAAGAAGCTTGGTACAAATCTTAGCCAGAAAGCAGTTTATTGCCTCAAACAAATGACAGTCGGACAGAAATAAACGGTGCGTGTCTCTATATTGATGCACACATTGCGTAGAACAATGTGTTGCGCACGAAAACAACAGTGTAAGAGATTTTGAAAAGCTGGTCGCAAACTATCTCGATATGAAAAAACCTTTAGAAGACATTGAGTGTCGATGGCCTCGAATCTATAACGTATGCATGCCACGTGCTGTTGCACGTAGGTCACGATGAATGTACGTTTTTTGCGAAACAGGTTTCATAGCGCACAGAGTTGTAACGTCACATCATGTTGCACTTCGACTTTTGTACGTAAGGGTTGATTTTCGGATTGACGCCAAGAAGAAGTGGATCTTCGGGCATCTTCTCCGTGATAAACTGCATGGCTATCTCGCAGCCTTCAGATACCTGCAAAACATCACAGGAACTCGGTTAGTTTTCGGTTTACCGATTGCTTGTAAGTCAAGAATTTTGATTGTTTGTGAACTTTTCACAAAAGGAAGGACTAAAATTTTGAATTTAATTGAACGAGATTCATATAGACAGAAATGTTCCAGTGCAGTGGTTTGTCTAGGACAGAAATGACTTGCAAATCTCGTGAAATCAATTGTCTGACACAGGGGTTCCCAACCTTTCTCTGACCATGTACCCCTATAGCATTTCGACAGATCAGGATGTACCCCTAAACTCTCCTGTGACAAAATAGCTGAGTAAAATAACAAAAATCCACTGTAACAGAACTGTTAGAAATTTGGAACTACAGTAAACCTCGGTTAATCCGGATTCGATTTGACCAACGATTTTATCCGGTTTAGGCGAAGATCCGGATTAACCGAAGATAGTCTTTTCTAGCCTGACCTGATGGCACCTAAGTACTGGGTTATCGGTGAAAATTACTTACATTGACAAACTTTCGCAGAAGTAAAATGAATTTAGTGATGTATTTACAATGGCATAACAGACTGGTAACCGCCATATCCACGCAGTTATGAAAAATCAAAGTTCCTAATTTTAGATTACTTGGCTGCGAAGAAATCTGGGATTTTGGACTGGTGCAGACAGATATCTGCGACTGCTCCATAAGCAGGGACTAAGACATGTTACCGAGTACAATACACTGAGGCAGGGGTGGGCAAATAGCGGCCCGCGGGCCAAATGTGGCCAGCCACAGCGTTTCCAGTGGCCCACGGAATAATTCAGGAAATATGTTCAAATCTGAAACTTCCTTCAACTTATCACAGTAGATGTCATTGCTTACTGCTGAGGCTAACTTCACCAAAACTTACTTCTATTTCCATTAGAAGTATACTGAATGGTTTGAATAACTATATAATTCCATTTATGAAATTGAATCCAATAGATCTTTTCACCTGTTCGCATAAGCCTACGGCATGGGGATGCAGGGGATGCGGTCGCATCCCCAAAGCTGGAAAAATGGCCATTATGTGGGCAAAATTTATCAACATTTGGGCAAATTATACAGCTCCATTCACGTTTAAGTGAGTTAGTGTTTATTTTGTTACCAACGGCAAAAGCCCTGCGGAGACTATTTTGCCATTTATTTTTGCCTCCGCTGACAAAATAGACACTGTCTCTAAGCGAGGTTTTTGACTCTGGTGGCAAAATAGACACTGCCTTTACGTGAACTGGAACCGTTTGTTAATTCCAACAGCCTTCATCAAATTTGGGCCAATCAATAACTTCATTCAAGTTTTGGGTAAAATTAGAAACATTTGGGTAAATCGGAAGCATTTAGGTATGGGCGAACAGCTTCAGTTAAATCTAGGCAAATGAGAAAAGCTTCATTCAAATTTGGGTGAAATTAAAAACATTTACATGAATTGTAAACATTTGGGTGAAGTCCATCCACCAAATTAATTTTAGGTAAAAACAATAATATTATTTTTCTAATTACAAAGATTGTAACCCAATAATGATCATAGAACTGCAGCAGTTAGAAAAATGAATGTGCTGTTAGATAGATGTGGCGCTTACCATAACTATCTTGTTACTGAACTCCATATTAGGGGTGCACTACTGCTGTTAGTGATCAACTGCTACCACACACAACTGGCATGAAATCGAAAGTCAGCAGCGCATCAGCAAATTTCTTCGATAAAAGTAGTTCATGTTTAGTATCCGCTTTTAAAGACACACACACGGATCCTGACGTGTTTGTCAAGCGTATACATCAAAGGCAAGCCGGTATCTGCTCAAAGGGAAAGACCTCCAGGCTAAAAATCTAGCAACAGAAAGCAAATGCCCGCGTTTCGTATTTATATTTGAGGAAGTATTCGCGTATTTATATTTGAGGAAGTATAAGTATACAACACCAAGACCGAAAAATCATTGTTGAACTGAACTGAACAAAATTTGCCTTAACAAGGTTGTCACCTAATATGTCAACCAACTACCGGTGTATACCTAAAAGAACGGAACCCCAACCGGTGATGAATCAGTGAGTATTTACCAGACGGACAAAAGCAGCTAAGTCTAAATCTGCTCGCAAAATACAAGAAAATCGATTTCGCGTCAATTGCTGTACGCAATTTCAATCCTGCAAATTGCAAGAAAAAGCTTACTGGTGAAATGATGAAACACTAAAGCAAGACTTTGATAAATAATGCCAAATGCAGTTTCAAACACGCGCTAAGACTTAGAAATCGGGAAAGCAAGCAATGTGCAGTTTAAAATATACGCTATGACTAAGGATGGGATTCGACCGGTTCGCAAGAACCGGTTGTTGGAATTTCTTTTATCCCGAGAACCAGTTGTTGGCTAAGTCAGGGGTTCTCAATTTTTCCACATAACACCTTTCACTTGCAACTTATTTTGTCAAACCTCTCATAGACCTGTTACCAGGGCCGGCCATAGCAGATGCGGGGCCCTCTGAGCAGTTGTCTATCCCTAAAGAGTGGGACATGGTGGAAAACGGATATAACGTCCTGGCATTAGAATTGAGCACTTTTATAACGTTTGATGATTAGAGGAAGTTCATCATTTGTTCAAACGAGATGCTTGTTTACTAATATTGAGATTTATAAGCCGTTTCTAGAATTCTCGAGCGCAAGGAGCATCTGGCAAAAATGAACAACCTGTCAATGGTCAATGGTTTATTGTTTCATATGACTCAGCCAACAAGCAAACGTGGGCGCGGGGCTCAATGAAGCTGCATCGGTTGCATTGGCTTAAGGCCGGCCCTGCCTGTTACTAACTTTTAATAGTGAAAAATAAGACTAAAATTTGGGAAAATAACTAAAATCAATAATTTCCCTTCTTACTGTACTAGTTGGCAACACAAAGATCAACCTTTGCACTTATATCGGGCCAACCAACATGGTGTGCCTCTGGAGACTGATAATGAGAGGACCTGCTGTTATTGAGTCCTGGAGTGAGAGAACCTGTTCTTAAAAAATTTGAATCCCACCACTGGCTATGACCATTATGCTGTTATCATGGAAGCTGAAAAACTAAACTAGCGCGACGGCTGATTTCAAGCAGCCGCTTCTAATGAGTCGCATTCACTCAATATACGGCTTACTTCTGATTATCAAACAAAAATAATTTAACTGTTGAAGCGATAGTGACTTATAAACACATATGAAGTTTCAAGTAACTAATATCTACAAAATCCAGGTTGTTTCACTCACTTTTAACACCACCGAGTGGTTCTCCAAACTCGAAAAATATTTTTGAATGTTTGTCATCATCAGCGTGCTGTAGCGGCCCAGTGGAATCTAACTGCTGAATATATCGTTAGCGGCCCCCCAAACACCGGTCCGTTAGCGGCCCGTGCCATCTCTAATTGCACATGCAGTGTCCTTGAAGAGGGCCCTGAACATCATTAGTTCCAGGGATACCGCAATGGTATTACAGATGCCCGCAAAAGGTCTTGCTGGAGTCAGCAAATTTAATTCACACCGGTTGCTAATTTCCAACATTCTACAATCAAGCACGCCAGCGGGGCTCTTGAACGCAGAGTCACTTGAAAGGAATTCAGTCAAAACGGTTCATCACTGGTACTGACAACCAATGGCGTAGCGAGGCTAAGTGCTGCCCGGGGCCGACCATAAAAGTGCCGCCCTTTCCACCCTTCAAATTTGCTTAACAAAAATTTTAAATGAAAGTTCATGTTTCATGATATAAGAATTAATAAAGCACCATCAAAATCGCAATCAAGCACTAACAAACTGAAATGTGCCTTGGCGTTGATTGTCGTTTGTGATTCTTCCTTTTTTTGCTTGTCGCCACCTCTCTCATCATTTTTTTCTATTTTTTGCTTTCTTTGCATAGGCATATACGAACCCCACCATGTTTCGTCAAACTTCCCTCCCTATTGGTTTTTAAATCTCCGGTAAACTCACCGCATGACATTTTACTAGTTTACTCATTTCAGGGGATCAAACGGAAAAATTAAGGGATGTGATGGCGGCATACCTACTGTTACGTCTTCGTTGTGCCCTCGCACCGTGATTGAGAAGTAACGTGTGTAAAATTCAAAACTCACACCAGTACAGTCCCGTCGCCACGGGGGGGCTTTGGTGAGCTTAGCCCCCCCAAAAAAAACTCCAAGCCCCCCCAAACTGAAACGTGAAACACTATAAATCAGTGGAGTTTTGGTTAATTATATAATGTCAAGCCCCCCTATTGAAAACTTTCTGGCGACGGTTCTGCACCAGTAACCGTCAAACTCCGTTTACTACAAGTCGGGATAACGGCCGGCACACGACAACACAATGAGTACGGTCCGGTGCGGTTTTAAATAGTTACAGAACCGCGTGCAAATGGTTAACACCACGCTCTTCAGAAAACTGGCAACAAAATCAAATCGAATCGAGACAACTTAAAGAAGCCGTTAAACCAAAGTAACGTAAGGCAATCATCGCAAGCGTGGAATGCGGGGTTGACCAATCAAAGCAAACGATACTTCAGCAGGCAACGCAAGAATTTGCGATGTAACACCTACTTTACAAATGTAAACATTTATGTATGTTAATATTTTGTGTAGTATCCCCGCTAGGGTTGCCAGATGCGTTTTGTAAAAATACCGGCCATTTTGATTTATCAACAGTGCCGGAACTAAGCTGTGCCGTATTTCGTAGTCAGCACAGGTGTAGCAGACAGACAATCCGGATTGTTAAGCCAAAATTAATAATTTGCTTGTACAGTATTTTGACTGGTTCATTACATTTCGGTGTGTGCGTGACGCGAAAATCGCACCAAGGATTGCGTCAACAGCAGCAAATAAACTTCGCTGAAGGAACTGTCCTGACAAGATTCACTGCTGGAGTCATTGTAATTTGAGAAATTCCATAGTTCTTTTTGAAGTTACGGCAAATTATTTATTTTTAAAATACCGGCTTCAGGCACTGATTTTCAAAATACCGGCCTTTCACCGGCCCATGCTAAATTAACAGTAAAATACCGGCCACACCGATGAAATACCGGCCGTCTGGCAACCCTACTCTCCGTCTTTAAGTAAAAATACTATATATACTGCGTATAGTAGGCTATATAATCAATCTGATAATACGATTTGAGTGATGTAAAGAACGTTTCGTTGTTCACTTCACGTTTCAGTTGTGGTTTCATCCTCTTAGAATATATAGCAGACTCCAAACGTAACTCTGTGAGCACTTGCGCGGAGCCTTCTATGGGCGCAGGGACCCATTTTGAAAAAATAATTCAAATAGGTTTGAAACAGGCTATGGTTGAGAAGCGCTTGCTTGCAGTCTTCATCGTGACCTGCGCACTTGGTCTTGCTGTTGTATTGGACCTCTTCCAATTACACGTGGATAGTTTTATTCCTTGCGTTTGTTTGTTACCAACAGAATCATTAACAGGTCTTCAATTGGAGACTGCGTTTGTGCAGGGGAACTGACATTCTGAATTTTGACAAAAAATCCACTGATTTGTAGTGTTTCATATTTCAATTTTTGGGGATTTGTAGCTTTTTTGGGGGGCTTGGCCCACCAAAGCCGCCGTGGCGACGGGACTGGTTACCAACAGACGTCTATTTCGAAAACTATCACCATGCCAGTTGTGACATATAAGCCTTTTGGATGCTCAACAGTGATTACAACGTCTTACGTTCAACGGTTATTGCGGTAAACAACTTCATTCAGTGCAACTATTGCCAAGCTGCAGTGGCGTAGCCAGCCCAAAAATTTTTGGGGGGCCAAAACGTTTGATTTTAGGCGAATAACACTATTTTGTTTAGAAAAACGCTTCTCAAAGCAGAAAATGAATATATTTTCTAAAAATTTGGTGGAGGGGCATGGCCTCTTTCCCCCCTGGCTACGCCTATGCCAAGCTGTACGACCATTTCGACTAACGCTATTTTTAATAAAGGCGTTAACCACAATCATATCTGAACATATCATTTACCCTTGCGTTAGGTTTTCAGACTAAGGTTCTTGCCTCAAATTCATCAAAATGAGAGCAACACCTTTTTTAAGCTTTTCTTGTTGAAATAACTTTTTCTATGACTGCCAATGTTTAAAGTGCGCCGTTGAACAAAGGCGACTTCAAGAAAACCACGTTGGCTATCGGCTGGCTCTTATTCACTCTACTTGCAGTTGAAACCTACAATCTGAGCTCAAAGTTACCCACGAAAATGTACCAAGTGCACTGCCCCGCTTCAAGAACGTCATTTTCCAGCACCGTTACGTCATTCAGAAAACAGCAGCTCTATTGAAACTGAGAAAAGTTATCTTTGCAAAGTTCTTCACTTCAACCGCCAAAACTTGTTGATAGGTCCACCTAATGACTGGGCTACAGCTTGTGGCAGTAATTGAAAATATCCCATTGAACATTGAAAATAGCATGAGACGTGCCAATAAATGTTTTTTTTTATAATTTTGGCGACGGCAATTAGAAGCATGCGCGCCTGAAATATGCTTCTTACCAGTTTAGGCTAACGATCTTGCCTAAGGAGCACCACAGCGAGTCACTCGGTGTCTGTGAACTGTTCACACAACCTTCCAGTTGAGAGGCGGACACTCTACCACTGGGCTATCGCCGCCCCAGCGAAATCTTCGTCGCCAATGCCTAAGTGTCAGGAGAATGTTATGTGCAGTTGGGGCGTTACTGAGAAATCAACGATAGGAAAAAAAGGATTAAGCTAGCCTTGACTATTTACCGTGGTTTCATGCAAGATTTTTAGAGGAGGGGCAATATAAACCGAAAACAACTGGAATACTAACGTTTTCAGTCTAGGGTCGAGTGTCATCTCTTTCCTTTGTGCAAGGGACTTTTGGTTGAGATGGCTGAAATGGCTTTGTCTAGCGAGAAAGATGTAAGGACTGGGTCACAATTGGCCCCCAAGTAAGCATGACCGTAATTAGGGGGCGCAGGAAAATTTTTCTCTCCGTTTGGAAAAATGTTTTGGATGTAGTTTAAAACTATAGGACATAGTTTAAAATTCGGGCCCCTCTCAGAAAACTCTTCGCTCCTCAAACATTTTAGCAATTCACTCACTCCAAAGCCACATGTCGTGTTCTTTTAGGCTAGCCTACCAATCTAGAGCTTCTAAACATGAAAATTGAAAAGCGGTAGAAAATGTATTTAAAATAATAACGAAAAACTAGAACTTTTAAACTCCTTTCAAAAATTAATTTTTGGTCAGCGAAGTGCACCCCCCTGAAAGTGCCGCCCAGGGCCCGCGGCCCCCAGGGACCCGCCTTGCTACGCCACTGCTGACAACCAAGCCCATTGCATTGCACACTTGGGTGAGCAACAGCTTCATGCACAAAAATTGTTGAAATGAGAAGAGTTTGAAAATCGCGATTGCTCTTCTGAAGCCTAATGTTGCTGAAGTCCTACTTAAAATTAAATTGATTCCGGGTATCACTTGTGTTATGAAGCCATGGTATGTTGTTTAGAAGCATGTTTTGCAAGACCAAGTGACAACTTACGCAACCTGTTTTGCAACAAGCAACAAAAAACTTTTTACAATTGCTTGAAAGCAAATTACTTTTCATTGTATGGCTGCTGTAATATCTAAAAAATACAAAATTCCAGTGAAAGTCCGTAAGTCACCAAATTTGAAAACAATGGTTTCCATCCCTTTTTAACTCGCTACACAAAACGCATGAATAAACCATTACCATTACCATGCTCGTAATTAGAAGCTTATAGAATCTTTTTTAAGTTACCTAAAAATTGGCAGCTTAATTTGGGTGAGAGCAAGTGCATGAACACTCCCCTCCTGGATTCGCCACTGCCCTCATGAACCGTTTGATCAACGTCATAGTATTCATTTAGCTTCTATTCCTGAGATCTCACTGGACCCGTGGCCCAAGTCCACGGTACACCGGTTGGAAACTATCGGTTTAAAAATTTTAGGCAAAAACAAAGCTTTGGTCCATTTCCACATGAAAGTCTTAATGGCAAAGGCTGAACATTTGCAACTAGCATCGGCGATGAGAAGAGCTTGTATTTTTTCATTGTTTATGTTGTTCTTATCTATGAGTTTATGCATTTCATCCTTACTTTGCAACAATGTTTAGCGGCATACGCTCTAGTCCAGCTATGTTCAACCGAAATGCATTCCTGGGCCAAAAGTTATGTAACTCTCTCAATGAGGGCTGCACATTGAATGACTTGCGTTGTTCTCAGAAAACTACAGTTTAGCTTAAGCTGCTGAACGCGTTCGAATTTTCAGCAATCACAACTTTTTGGTACCTCTAATCACTCCGTAACTGCCATGTTGTAGGCGAGTTTGAAGTGCCAATGGAACCACAAAATATAACTCAATTTAGTGCAAATGGAACAACAGGGTGAGAAATCACAAGAGTAGAAATATGTTTTGCACCTCAGTGGACGCATGGAAATCTTCCGCTACGCAGTGCAGAAGTGGCAGTGAGAACCACTGCATCAAAAACGTGAAAATTTAAGATTATCAAAATAAGGACAGGCTGTTGTGAATATTGTACATGCATCTATGGCAACGAAATCTTCAGCTGGGCTGCGGGTTGGCATAGGTGCTCTAGTCCCAAAACTTTCGCTTCAGGTGATGTGGAATTTATTTTTATAGCTGTGATTTCAGGAAGAACACGGGCACACCTCGCTATGTATCTTGTGACTAAAATGTTTGCGCAGTTTGCTTTCTGTGACAACAAATCATCGTAACTTGTATCCGTCTGTGTGTTACTTTTTGTCTGTCTTGTGTTTGAATGTCTGCCTGCATTTGGTGTTGTGTCTCTTTTATGTATTGCTTCTGTTTTAAGCGTTAGTTTGTCCAGCTTCGCCTGGTAGAATAACACAAATGTAGATCAGATGATCGCAAGATCTTTCTCTGTGCCATTGCTAAGAAACTGGCCATTTCTGAACTGTTTTACGTTTTGATTTTTGAATGTTTTTTGCTTGGCACCGTGAAATCATAATGAAGTTACGAAACAATACAATACAATCGTCGTAAAATACACCCTTCTCTTTTTGAAAAAGGACGCGGCTTGTCCTTCCGTCGTGTGGCAGACTAGTGGGCATTTAAAAGAGCGGGCAGTATTTGCTAAACCAAACCAGTGCGCTTGTGTTAAACTGAAACAAAAGCACAGCATTTTCACATGTCTTTCAAACGACACAAGGATGGCTTGAAAAATCAGCCATGCAAAAATATCAAAAAAAGATAACAAAAAAACCGAAAAACGCCTGGGCATGGCTAAACTAGTAACGAATGCGATGACATAGAGAATACAAATGCGAGTGATGTGAAAAACATAAACGCTCCGCAAAAAAGCATTTCGATTCCAAGCGTTTGAAACAAACCATGTGTTTCTCAGAACAAATTTTGCACGCCATTATCTTGTGTCCCTTCTGGGCAAATGGAATAATGAGTGAAATAAGTTGAAGTGAATTAATGGAAATGCTAAATCATTTAAAGTAGTTTGAGCACCCACAAACGTAACGGTTAATTTCACTAAACAGTGCTGTTACTTTCTTCTTTTACCACGGGAATTGCAATCTTACAAATTTCCGAGTAACTATATTAGTTATGAGATTTCATAGGTAAATTGCTCGCATTGCTTAATAATGTCGGCTAGGGTTTAGTGCGGGATTTTGCTCAAAAAATTGGTGTTGGGACCGGTATGATGAGATAAAGGAAGTGTTGTGTACATTTCAAGGGTATCTTACTGGTTTATGGGTCAGACCAGTTGTTGCGGAGGCGTGCGGTGTCAGTCACATGGAGGTAAGGGTCTTTCTACAAACGCAGCCACTACACTTATATTATCAAGAAGCACGAGCGCGAGCGAGAATGTGAATGATGAATTAAACGCTGTCGATACTCTTTCATGATGAAATTCGAAAGTTGTCAACTGCAAGTGACATTTCGAAAAAACTTTACATCATTCAATATAACTTGGCTTGCATTGAAAAAAAGAAAAAAAAAAACTGAAATCGGGTAACGGAGATGTTTTTAAAATAAGAAATTTCTTCCGATGTGTCCATTAATTTATAGCTATGAAGTTTATAAAAACGCAAAAAATATGAAAAAAGTTGTTTTAGAAATCACACAAAATGTTGTTTATGAACACTAAGAAGAACATCATGATAGCAAGCTGGTTTAATGAAACCATTTCGAATGCTGAGCAAGCCCGATGCGGCCAGCCGCTTTCGATGCATGAGTATTTGACATGGAGTTGTTAAATCATGTCAAAGACAATTCAGCTCCTTCCACTTTTGCGAAATCGTCCAAGCATTAGACGGATTATTCTTTTATTTGAAAAAGAAGACCATGTAGGCTATGTGGCACAACATACAAGTATAAAGCTTTATATATAAAGAAAATGTTCTGCAGACGCTTACTTTTATCCTGGTGATGGCACTTTCTCTTTTCAGTTGGTCAATGTAGGCTTGCAACTCTTTCGGAGTCAACAAATCCAGAGGGTCTTCTTTTTCCTCTTGCTGGGGTTCTTCCATAATATTAACGCTTTTAAGGATTTCAGACAAACTAAAACTTCCCAGATGATGTGAATGATGTCGTTGTTTTGCAGAAAAAGAAAACCAGTTCCCTATCCTGCTCAAAAATCCATAGCATATTATGAGAAACTTGTCCTGCTTGTTGCACAAACTTTGATGAAAAATTTGAACTAAAATGTGACCAAATCAAATATACCCATGAGTGCATTAATTAGTATTCGGTTCATTTTTGATGAAGGTAAATATCGGTGGCTGTATCCACGTTGATTAAAACAGATAAACGTATTTTAAAAACTTTTTTCAGTCAACGTTTTTCACGCTGAAATTAGCCGACAAGTAATTCATAAACCTCAAAGCTTTTAGGTTGATTTTAGATGAAGTTACGAAACGGTTTTACTTATTTTATTGAAAATTGTGAATCCCTACAGAGACTCTTTTCAAACCTTACGCAAAATTAGATCGGATAAAACCTTGTGATGAAACTTGAAAAAATCTGCCAACAGGCAAACGCAGTGCTTTACATTTTTAATGTAGGTTTTGATTTTCCTGAATTTGACTTCCTAAATGCAGATACTGTTTTTTTAGGATCACTGAGTCCAGTTAAACACAAATATTTTTCAATATTTAGGGCATTTTTATCTCAATGTGTAGCCAATTCTTTTGCAAAGATGTTACATGAAATTGTCAGCAAATGACAATTGTTATGCGAATCTCGATGAATCCATTTTGCGGTGACAGTCTAAAATTTAGTTTCATCAAGCTTTTACGCGCAGAATCTAGATCCACTAACTGACTAAGCCAAATGCACCGACTTGAACCGATTCACGCTCTTTGGACCCGCGTGCCCTTATTGTTAAAGCAATTTTTCGGCGTGGAGCATGTCGTTGGCAGTAAATTAAAGCTCAGTAAAAGGACTCACGAAATAGGACGTCGCTGATTGCGACTTGGCATAGACTGACGGGATGATCGATTAACAACGCAGTGACATCTGTCGCACATTGGGAACGTTTTGGGACACGGGGTGGGGCAACTGGCATCGCCGCGGATCAACAGGGATTACGCAGTTTATCACATTTTAGCAAAATGATGCTGTTAATCAAGAATATTGTTGAAAAGGTTGTTGTCGCTATAGATAAGCATTTGCCATATTCATCAGGAGGTATACGCGTAGCCAATCACTTTGCATGGACGACTGGATGTCAAGCTTTCTGCATACTTAAAGTTGTGGTCAAAACTGCATTTATGAATTCCAGTAGAAATCTTTGACGAGCGTTCGATCGTTGACTAGTCTGCTGACGTACAATCCAGTTATGACCTCTGCCAAAAATGCAAATCATATGCTTGTGTTTTCCTAGTGTGCGATTTTTTTATGCCCTGGCATAATAATAAAAAAAAAAGGATAAAAAATTTTTGTGGTTGCTTAACAAAAACATATTCTAATAATGGAACGCTGGTCCATTGTGGGTTCACAGCTACGGAATACAACAATGCTCATCGACGTTTCTATTCCGTTTCTTCTGTCGTTACAGTTACAACTTTTAGACGTGATACTACCGCGATTTCTTTATTGTCCCTTTAGTAATTATGTGCCAATTGTCCATCACAAAGACACCAAGGTTGTTTAAACAGGTTCTAATCATGTCACGGTAGAGCCAACGATAGGAGTGAAACGTTATGGTGAACAGGAAGAGGCAGTTGATGTAATGCAACCTTTTTGTTTTTATCAGTATCACCAGGAAATAGGCGGTGTGGATTTACTCGATCGATTTGTTAGTCATTACACACCAATAATCATAGGTGGCGGAACTGGGGGGCCGTATGGGCCTAGGCCCCCCCACTTTTAAATTCAGAATTTTGCCTAAATATGTTTTAATAAGAACAAGTTACACTTATGTGCTATAGTGAGTGTTGCGTGGATAGATAGGGTGTAGTTAGGCAGGTGCGTAGCCAGGCGGAGGGAACGGAGGGCAATGCTCCCCCGAATTCCGAAAAGTTGCACCAAAAAAAGGTTAATCAAGCGTTTTATGCGCAAGTCAAAGAAATATTTCAGTGCAAATCAGCGAAACTTTTTAAACAACTAATCCTGCTTTAGCTTCTAGGCAGTCGAATCGGATCAAAGCAATAAACTGACCATGAAGTGTAATAAGTGTTAGGGTGACCTTTACCTGAGGTAAAAGCCGTTATGCTAAAATGGTTATAAATCAACCAACCAACAATTGTGTCAATCTGCGGCGACAAGTGTTTCTTAACTTCAATGCAGAGCCGTGGAAATAACCGATTGTGGCTTCGTTGTCGCAACTACACAACAATTTTCATCCTTTGTGTGGACCGAGCAGGCCCGTCGCCATGATTTCGCAGCAGGGGGGGCCAAAAACTACAAGGAGGGGTCGAATTTTTTCAATACAAGATTGGATGTATGCAGCAACCCGGGAGCCAAACATCACACAGGTTTTAAATGGGGTCCGGGCACCCTTGGCCCCCGCTGGGGAGGACCCTGAGACTGAGTGAGTCAGACATACGCAAGTTTGTTTAGACGTTAGAGGACATGTGTAACTTTCCCCAAATTACTATATTGTCTTTGTTATATTTGTGAATTATTTTTTAAACTCTAAACAGCTCGCTAAATGCCTAATCGTTTCAGGGAAACAAGCTTATAGCGAAGGGCTAAGTAGTGTACAAACATGCTGCCGCAGTCACATTTCGTCGTGTGTAATTACAAAATACAAACATGTTTCAAACTGCGTGGAGAGACTCTACCGCAGGAATCGGCAACCTTTTCCTCGTCGCGGGCCAGAAACAAATTTTGTGGTATGGTGGGGCGTATTAATTTTCTACCAACAATTCCGTTTCTTTACTGTTTATAACGTTGCTAAAACTTGGGAATTTATGGAATTTGAATCAGATTAAACTTCTGATTTTCACAGTTCATAGCGAAAACTCAAAATATAAAATACAGCACAATCGCAGCACAGTGCGGTTTCTCAAAAGAAGTCCTCCTTAATATGCAATACAAGAAACTGCAAGGAGGGGATGTTCATAAAATATAATATAGCTTAATGCCATTAGACGGCCATACAGTTACTGTACTATAAATTGCAAAGGGGCTGCGGGCCGGATAATTTTGCTTGGCGGGCCGTAACCAACACCTGTTCAACCGTTTACGTTAACCAGCTACATACGTCAATTAGTCGCTCAAGAATTGGTTGACAACACGATCCATGTCCTATATGCTCGTAGTTTTCTAGAAGAGTTGCTTCGGAAGTCGGTGCCTTAGAGCAAAGTCTCTACTCGGCTTCCATTGAATTTGTGTTAGTGTATATCAGAACCGTGTAAACAAAAAATTGCAATCAAAGTGGTGGCCACAATGACTTCTTGCTCAACTGCAATATTGGCTGAAAAAAGCATACAGCAGATCTTGCACTTATAGCAACGAGATTTTCACAAACGCTTTTGCAGGAAATTTTTACGAGCAAAGGGTGGCTTTCATCCAAAATAAAGCTTGTAAATTCTCTAAATACAAACTTTTAAACTTGTCAATTCAATCAAAATAGACTTTTTATTTCCAGCTGATATCTAAACACAACTGTTCAGGAAAAAAACGCCAAATAAATGCACGTTTCATGGATGATGGTTCAAGCACAAGGGGCATTAAATATTGAAATGTTGATGCTTGGTTGTTGTTTTCCCCCTATAAAAATTTGTAGCTATGCACCTGTAGTTAGGGGTCGTTGAGGGCTTATAAAATATTGCATAAAATTGCTTAAACATGCTGACAAAAGTTAATGACGTCATATTTCAATGTTTGTGACGTCACAATTGCCAATTCAAACCATAAAAATTATCTATAGATTTTATTTGCATTTGTGCCCCCCACTTTGAAAAACGTTTAGCCACCCATGCCAACTATGCAAAAGTGCTACTGGCCCCTGCTTTTGAACTTTGTTAGATTGATAACAGTTGCTGCTTGGATTACTTGTTACGGCTGAATGCAGGCCGAAGCCGGATCTGCTTGGGTTTACATGGTCAATTGCAGCTGGAGTGCTGGAAAGTAGAAACGTCCACAGTGCCTTTCTTTACGCTCAGTGGGAAAAGAATTTGTCAACAAAAATGCTGGATCACATCACCCTGTGTAAGCAGAAAGCAAGGACAATGTAATGAATGTGGCAAAAACACTTTGAAAAAATTCCACGATTGTAATTATAGGCTGCATGCAATGATGCAACATGCTGTTTAGCTGAACACAGAAAGTAACGTTCATTACATCGTTAATTCAGTGCGTGTGTTTGTGCTCATTGACTCTATCCTTGCTTTTGTACTTGCTGTCTATGATTTCAGTACAGCATTTAAATTGCAAAGATTTCGGATAAGAATTTTGATTCTGATACCGGCTTAGAACATTGTTCCAAAAATGGAACAATCAACTTTCACATCAGACGTTTTCTTTGGAGGTCGCACTAACGACTTGTAAAATTCATTGTTACATGCAGTAGTGTTTCTACTCTCGATAACTGAAACATTTACTATGAAGATGTTTTTCTGTGAGTCAGCATTATTGATCAAATGCAGGTCATTCAAATGTGAAAATGTTAAACTTTTGTAAACAGGTGGGAAAAAATAAGTTGAAATGTTTTTGACAAATTGTTTGTGGTACATGCTTGTAGTGAAGTGAACTATCATGCAAATCAAAACTGAGGTGATACAATGATGCGGAAACGTGCATTGACCCTGTAAAGGTCATGTTCCAAAAATGGAACAACGGTCATTATTGTGTTTGAAAATGATGGAAAGGTGGAAAACGCCCGCAAAGGTCTATGAAAATGTATGAAAGAATAGTACTGCCTAAATACAAGGGCATGCATGAAGCCAGCGATGAATGTGTTTTTTCCAGACCGTGGTGTGGGCAACATGATATTTGAACGACCAGAAATGATGAGAGGAAGAAAATATTGAAAACCCAGTCTGCATTCGTTGTAGACTTAACATAGATTACGACTGCTTTTCGCTGTTTCACGGGATCCATTGCTACCTGGGCGCGATACTCAATCGCAAGTGTGAGACAACCGCCAGCTCACAGAATCTCGTTTACCTGCCGAACCTACACGCAGTGGCGTAACTACAGGTTTGAGCCAGGGGGGCAAAACGTAGCTGAAGGGGGCCCACTGCCCGCTGTAGGGGAACCTTTAGCCAACACTTAGAAAAAAGTTAAGAAATGATAGTGAATCCAGATGACGCGGATGTTAATATTAGATAAAAAACGAAAACACTCCGAAAAACGCAAAAAAAACAACCTGCTGAAAACCAAAAGAATACTAAATATCAAAATATAAGCTAAAGGAGCCCAAGGGTGGCATTTAGCTTTCCAGGGGGGGCGGCACGCCCCCTGCCTCCCGTTAGTTACACCACTGCCTACACGACGCGTTTAACATGTCGGTTGCGATGGAGCATTGGTTTTGGACATACAACAGATAAATGAAAGCAGAATCCTGCTGCTCGAAATAGTGTAAATGTGGGAAAATGTTTGGGGCAAAATTGAAGATGCTTGGAAATATTTTCTTCAGATTATTGTTTCTTTGTGTGCAATATACAATAATTTGTTTAAAACGTCCGGTTTTACTGCTGTTTTAAGGTTCTATGTGGCATTTTATTCATGAATACAATCAGCGGGTTATTGGTGCTCAGTGGCCTTCACAAAAATTTTTAAAGATTCTATCTTTTGCACAAGGATCCCACTTCCCTTTCGGTGAAGTGCAGCAAAAGTCCCAGTTATTTAAAAAACCCAACATTTGTTTTGCGCGTTTGGATTTTTACAACCCTTACTGCCCGTCTTATTTTAGTCAGCAGCGTCGTTGTAGATTCGGAAATGTAGTGCGTGTGATTGCCCTGAATAAAACGTGGCACCTCTAAACAATAATTTGTTATTACAAACATTGCACACGGGTTGCGACAAGGCAGGCTGCAATTATTTGTACAGCAGCCGAATGTCCAAAAGGAAAAACAAAACTTTCTGTAGCGTTTCAAGCGGTTTTTAGCGAATACATCCATAAACAAAACTTTGAAAAGCCATCGCGTCGTGTACCAATTGTGAAATAAAGGCATCACCTACGCTGAGACGACAACAACGTTTTGTTGTGTTTGAACCATGGGCACTCGGTAATGACAAACCAACCTGACGCCGCACTCACGAAACCAAAGGAGAAAATTAACATGTCTTCGATTTCAGTCATGTCGACACAAAAAGGCAGACTGAAGTACCTGTCATCTATCTATGCATTCTCTGCTGTATTTCAACATGCAAATGTATCTCAAACGAACTCTTAAAGTTTTAACTTTTCTGTTTTCTTGTACAGCGGTCCCTCAAACAGCCTGGAGTTTGTCATCTACATCGCTTTGCACTGAATTCGACTTGCAAGGGCGAAAAGGAATCACTTCGCTTCAGTCGGAAGTGACGTAGACTCTATCAACAAGAGGAGGTTCACCCACATGTAACGCTCGTCACTCTGGGCTAACATTTTCACATCCATATCAACATGAGGGAAGTATCTTAAGGTTCTGATTTCACGAGCGAGATGGCTTTGCAAACAGTTTTCATTGCATGTAGCGTTGGAACGGAGGTCGGAACGCGGTGGAAATCGAGACGATCACATATGCAACAGCGTATCTTTTGCATGCCCTGAACGCAGAAACTAATCGAATGGTTTAAAGATAAGGTAAAGTGTCTACTTTGGAATTTTACGCACTTTTCTCTGAGCAGAATGTAATCGAAACATTTTGCCTACACTAAACATTTCTCGACTCACGTTGTTCTTAACGCAACTGTCTACCGACATCCATGGGCGTCAGAAGGGTGTGGCAGGGGGCCAAACCCCCAACATCATCTATAAAAATTCACTATGTCCGCCTGGAAAAAATCCTTCCGACGCCGATGCCGACATCGTACGTTTGATCAAGTGAAACGGTTCTTATTTCGTTTAGTTCTGAAAGACCCTAGAACGATCAGGGGAAGACTGCTTTCACAGCTGATCAACCTTTCAACATTTTGAAGTGATTACTAAAGATGCATGACAGTTCAGAAAATGTAACGCGTGAGTTTAAAAGAAGAGAGTAAAGATTTCATTATATTTAACGACTGCTTTCAATTTTGTCTTGAAATTTATGCTTGTGGTTGTTATTTGTCTGAGATTTAACTGCATAAAGCTTAAAAAGCCCAGATATACATAAAGCAGTAGTTACGCAGTCGGATGTTATAAAAGCAACGTGACTAGTTCGTTGAAAGTATCAGATAACCTGTCAACAAAATGAGAAGCGTCCTTGATATATCCAAGATTCTAAGAATTGAATGGGGTTCAATTTTCAAAGAACCATCGAACTGCTTTTTTTGTAGCGAAAACAGACATTTACTTGATTTAACATAATCGGTTTATTGTTTCACTTTAGAAACATTTGCTTCACCTTCCAAACAAGTTCTTCATCTCATTTTTATCTTTTGTAAGAGCAAGGTGACTTTTTACCAGCCCACAAATTTTATAATACATATAAGTGCTGTCCCGAGCGGCATGAGCGCAAAGCTTCGCACTGTGGCAGCAAGCAACAATAGAGTTCACATGCCATGATCACTCTATTAATTGCTTGTTCGCGCCACATATATGTATGGTGTTGTTCTTCACGCACATCCCGTTCGTGGCGAATCACACATTTAACTCAACACCACCGGAGAGGTTGCAACAACATCCCCTCCTTTTTACAACGAACCGCACCGATCGCACGTTCTTTGTGTGAAGGCTGACCCTGGCACGACCTTCACATCCTAGTCACAGCACCATTTTGTTGCGATCGGAAATCCCGAGAGGCATGAGCGCAAAGCTTCGCACTGTGGAAGCAAGCAACAATAGAGTTCACATGCCATGATCACTCTATTATTGCTTGTTCGCGTCACATATATGTATGGTGTTGTTCTTCACGCACGTCCAGTTCGTGGTAAATCACACATTTAACTCAACACCACCGGTGAGGTTGCAACAGTTCAGTTTTATGAATATTTGCCTGTTTGCAATAGCTGCTCTGCTTGAATATGACAAATCATCTCAAATATGGTTTCAATTTGTGGTAATCTTTGCACTGATCCCAATGTCCCGGAAACATCTCGTTTTGTCTGTCAAAGTATTAGTTTGCTACCGAAACCGCAGTCCCAGCAATAGCTGTTGTGAGAAGAACATTCTCAGATACTAAGAAAGCGAAATACCTGCACCGTAGCGACGTCCTGCGATTAGCAAGCTTAAGGTAATCTTCACCGAATAAAATAAATGATGTCACCAGCATTTGTTTGTTTGACAGCTCCCTACGCAGTGTTTGCGCGTTACCGCAGGTATACGGAGACCTTTTTCGCAACGAAATCAGTGAACACTTCTTTTTCCATCCTCGTAGCGGCAAGCCTCAGCCCTACCAATCTAATCTGCGTCACTTGCCACAGCTGCTGGCTAACAATATTATTTCAAGCACGACACAACTTTCTACTTTGATTCAAACTAAGGAGATTGTTCTGTCACTGCGGCTCTGGTACACTGGCAACCTGAAAGATGTTCAGCACATTTTCAACATGCTGCAGCTTCCAGGGCACGTTCAAATATTGATGACAGTATGTGCAGCTTAGCTGCTCTTGGACGTCTCAGCAACGATCAATGCCGTTAATAATCGCGCTGTGGATCAGATTTTCTCTTGCCAGAGAAGGAGAGCGTGTTAATGCTCTTTTATGCTTTTTGAAACGTGAGAGCAAGTATTTTAGAAGTATCACAAAGTTTACCGATTTTCATGTAACTTTTGCATACATTGTTATTCCTATAATCTACGAATTTGACGGTTATCAACAAATAATAAGACTTCGAAATGTCTGACGTTATGTTAACCGAAAACTTAACCGTCGTGATATACTTCTTGCGAAGGAGTATTGAAGGTAAGTTGTGGTAAGACAAAAACTTGCAATTGTTAGCCTATAGTTTCGTGTTCTAATCTCAACCAAAAAATTTAATGTTTGCTTAGAAGAGCAATGAAGTTAATAATACCCAAGCAATCATACTCTATCGTTATGTCTTAATTTTTTTCTTGTATCATTTTTTTCGCTGCTTGTCTTACAGGTGACTTTTGTTGTTGTTTAGGTCTATGGGTAACATAAGACATAACTAATTTTAAAATTTGAAGTTGTTACTTAGTGCAGCAAAAACAGAACACTGAAATTCCAAAAAATATTCGCTTTTCCATCTTCGCTAAAAATTTAGACAATTAGAACTCTGTTTTGTCACTTCAGGTAACGCAAATGAATATAACAACAAATGAAATTCCAAAAAATGCCTGTCTACAAAGGAATTGGAACTTTTTATGGCTGGGGTTTGGAGGAATAAAGAGAAAATGGAGGCAGTAGGTTAACAACAACCATAATAATAGGTTCATATAAAAAAGTGAAACTTCGAATAAAATTTGTTATGCACGAAAACGCTAAATGTTTTCGTTGGTGTACAGACATTTAGTCACGCGACGATTAATCATTAACATTTACTCACTAGGTGTTATAGCTACTTCTGCTCTCCTATAAATTTCCTTTGAGAAAAGAAGGAAATATAGCTTTTATTGGAAGAGTAACTGAGCTTTCCTGCTTGTCGAAAATTGTTCGATCTTGAGCGCCGTTGCTGGCCTAAAAAAATGTTAAGCATCGTTTTTATCTTAGTTGCTTTAATTATGAGATAATATGTGCAATTTCACTTAAAATACCAGTTTTCATGCAATATGCCGCATATACCGTATGTGCAACAAATTGTATGAAATAGGCCTATTTATCCAATTGATCCTTTGCATGACGTATACAGTAGGACGTCAAATTATTATTCATTCGTTTTGCAACATTATTCTCAGCGCAGTATCAAATGAAATTAATTTGCACTGTTTTCAAACACAAGCTGTGAAAAAATTCCGCCTTTAATTCAACTACCTTTATTGATCAGCAAAAATAAGCCACCGGAAGTTATGGGGTGATGTCCGTGTCATGACCTTTCCGACATCATTGCTTCGACGACAACAAAGAAACCAACGCAATTTCCTCATTTCGGTTAATTTAGCTTTATCAAGGCAGTCGAATCATTTGAGATATAGTTTCATAGACTCCTCACTAGTTATGGAAACAAGTATTGCTTTAAGAATAGCAGGAAAATGTTTGTTCATTTGAAGGTGTGGTGGAAATTTGTAATGAAGCTGAAGCACGTTCACAGTTGATACCGGCACTTCGATAAAGGAATGTAGCTGTTGTATTTAGATATACTGATGTGATGTAGCGTCTCAGATAACTTACTTGTGGCCACAAACGAAAGGTACGCTTTTTGTGATTTACTCATGTACCACAATCCTGTATGATCAAAAGAATGCCATTGCGAAAGATCAGTATACGTGGTCCAAAACTGTGTTATACCAAAATCTGAATAATGCAAAAGTGCAGAAAACCATCCACTAGCCTGTTTACAAATTACTTATTACAAAAAACCTATAGGCCCTCATGATGAAATTGGAACATAACATGTCATAAATAATTTCCAATAAAATGTTCTCATTAGGAGATTTCCATAGGATAAGATCGACAAACGAAAAAATCCCATCAGAACGAAAACGTTGTGCATGTATGAAAATGATGCCGGAAACCACATGACATATTTTCTACCGTTTTGGCAAGTGTCAACAGAAATCTTAGAATCCTTCAAATTTACTGTGTGATCGCCAAGTTAATAGTGACATACTTTTGCCAAGTCTGAATTATTGCGTGGAAGGTGATCATGGGACAATCACACAAACTGACCCAGCGTTAAAATATTAATGTGCCACAAATCTGGCCTGACATTTTTTGGGGGGAGACGGTAATCGATGCTAAAACCGAACATATTTTCTACTAAACTTAGTCTGCCAAAAATCTCTTTTTCGGAAAATTTAAATAAACTAAAAAATCGCTCTCAAGAAATGGGAAAAATGTACGGATGTGAAGATCAAATCAAATATACGATTTTTCAGATGTGGAAAAACAGAAGCAAGTTTCAAACGTTTAGAGTATTGCATGTTCTGTACTGTTTGGCGTGCCTGCTTCGTTTCGAATCAATGTGCCTTTTAAAAAACGGGAAAAAAGCTGAGGATAATCTGGCTGCACTGCCCTTATTTGCACATATCGAGAAAAACAGTCCAGTGCATAATGCCGGTTTTTATCGTTTAAAATATTGTCCATACTAATATTGGATTTAGTCAGACTAATATTTTGTAACGGATTTTAAATGACGTGTACACTTCACTGCTTCACTGTTGCTAGTTTGAAGTTAATGAAGGGAATTTGCGACTTAAATGACATACTACAGTGAAATGGCGGGAGAAATTTTGAGGTGCTTGAAATACTTCGGTTTTACAAATAAAATATTATGAAAACAAGAATAGACGGTGCCATCTCGGAATCACGGAGGATAATTACTATTACCTATCACTTTCAATATGAGGAAACTGGTTTTAAGCATATTAAGCGAGACCTAAAGCCGGTTACAGAGAAAAAATCGACACCTGTTGAAACTCTAATCAGAAGCGTAACGATGGGGGGAAGGGGACACGATTCCCCGGGCGCCGAATGACTGCGAGGGGCGCCGAAAAAATCCTAATAATGTCAGAAGTACTTTCTTCAATACAGCATATTTGCTTCCTAAAGACCTCTGTTTGAACATGGTGGCGCCAAACTTGGTTCGTGTCCCGGGCACCATCTAACCTCGTTACGGCCCTGACTCCAATCTTTTGCTTTTTACGAAATTTCTGAATGCAATAGTTTGTAACAAAGCGAAAACAATTTTTAGTACGTGCCGCGTAGTGTACCTGCGATAAAGATGAACGACCTCAGAACCATTTTTATGATACTTGAAACGCTAAAGAGATGTATTGCCACTGTGGTACCGAATTGAATTGTGATACCTGTTTGTGCGATAACTGGATTGCAGCTGCAGCATTTGTAAAAGTCTAATATTTTCGGCTGCCAGCATTTTGGTTGAAGTATCCAGGAACAATTTTTTAAAATTCAGAGTAGCTGTTTCTATTCTTACTACCTTTAATTTTATCGTTAGGTTCGACATCACAGTAGGCTCTTTTCTGAACATTATGCAGCTGAAACTGACGTCGGGTAATGGGTGGCATTGCATTCCTTCTGTTTCCATTGCTTTTTGCAGCTCAATGGTGATTGTCATGCATACCACTCTCAGGAAAGAGTCGCGTTACTTAAACCGCTTGCTTCCTTTCGTCTGGTAATTATTATGGACAATCTCCTTATTCATCAGCATCTATTGCCGGGTGGCAAATGCATAATTCATGCTGGGAACTAAGTCTCACGATTGCCGCACACGAACGATCTCACGCCTGACGCTGGATTGACCCTGCACTCCAGGCAACAGCAACAATCAAAAGGTTTTAGAGGCTGACGACCTTGCACGACCGGGTCACGTGGATGCAGCAGTGGTAAAACGTCAGATATTCGATAAACCTACAACCGTCAGCGTTCTGGCAGTGCGGAGCATTCATCGTTGCTTCTTTTTTCCACGGAACAAGACAGGTAAATGACGTTTGCAAACAGACAGACTATTTTGCAAAGGAAAACCAAACTCGCCAGCTCAGGCACTGTGGCAGTTCCCTTCTAAAGAAGAAGACCACTACATGTTTAGGACAATTCCGCGAGAGCACTGAAATTCTTTGAACACTACAATAGCATTTTACTCTGTGATTGAGTGATCGAACTTTGCAGTGTCCGTTTGATCGATGGTGTGTCAAGCCACAACGCTTTCGCATTTTACCTAGACTAGACCAAGTTAGGAATTAGCGCCCTACTTCGCAGTAGTGCTGTAACAAGTGTTACGTGTTAGCTAACAATAGTGTTAAGAATGTGTCTGTAACCCTATGGTTCTGTCTTCAATGCAGTTGCAAAAAGTGTCTGTAACCCTGTGATTTCGCCGGCTTCAATGTCTTGTACTACGTTCTGTATTGTCTGTTTTATCAACCTGCGTTCTGCAGTGTGTGTGTTCATACTATGGACTTCGTGTCTGCTATAAACAAATAAATTAAAAATTAAATAGGAAGTGTCCATGGCACGCCCAAGTTAACAATTAAGAAACTTAGACCCGTCGGTTTCGCTCGAACCGCTCAGTTTATCACAACAAAATTGTATTCACTCATGGTTTTATTAGTATAACTTTAAGCACTGCGATATTCATCACAAGGGTTCGTATCAATAATCGCCAATTAAACCACGTGACATAAGTTACTGCAAACATCAGGGGTTAACAACAGGGTTTAAATACGAATTCAATTCTTTCATGGAGGAAGAGAGTAAGCTTTCCTGTTAGACTGACCTGAAACGGCTTGTCCGAAAATTGGTTATAGCCAGAGTTTGTTCAGATCCTAACCGTTCTGGGGTATTAGTTAGCTACAAGCGTGTCCTGGTTCACGAATTTGCCAGACCCCACTCGTTCGCCAACTGTTTCTTTGTAGTCTAGATCTAACCTATCAGACTACCTGTAGGTTAGATGTTACTCCGGGATGACCGTGAGCAAGACTGACTTCAGTGATGTGTTTTTGGTCGCGAGGAAAACACAACAGGTGCGCGTCGTGGTCACGTGACGGCGTATCGCGCGGTGGTTACGTGTTCGACGCGTAATCACGTCAAGTCCGAAATCAAGGTTACGCTTCAGCGAGTATCGTTTATATCCGATTGTTAGATCGGGAATATTGTTAATATTTTCGTATGGGATATTATTACAAATGATTTCAATATTATTGCGAGTTACTCTCTTCCTGGGTATGACTTACAATATAATACGCAACATACAAATTTTCACAATACATCAAATAGATGCACACGACAATGTTCTAAAAGAGTTTATGTATTTAGTCGCTGTTTAGTTTTCAGATTCGTTTGGCTTGTCGTGAATTCGTCAGTAAACTTCCAAGTTGCCCTCTTCAATTGTTTTCTCCAGTAATCGAAGTCTTCTTTCTTTACCATTTCAGAGTCACAAGACGTTTCGTGTTGAGGAGCCAAGACGAACTTAACAGCACTCAGAGTTTACTCAATTATTTAAGGAAAAACATTGCTGGGTAATTACTACGCAAGAGCGTGCAGATGGTTGAAGTTCACTACAAATGAAACTAAAGTCAAAACGACCTGCATTCCAACGATGTACGTTAACATATGACGCCTTCAAGCAGTAAATAATGAAAGGAAATTGACCTGGGAAAATTTTGTGGTCCGAAACCTGCTGCATCGTTTATTTCGCATTGGCCCTGCCTCTTTCACTATTGATCTTTTCGTGTTGCTGCCGTAGTGTTTTTGTTTTACAGGAAAGTTGTATCGAATGTTTTTTCCATCAATTATAACTGGCTGACGTTCACTGATAACTGTTTAGCCATGCATTGTCTGCCCACTAGCTGCAGCTTTTCGGCTGTGCAAGCAACGGTAGGCTATGCCCACTCAATGTGATTCTGCAACTGGGAGGCTGGCAGTTGACAGAAGGAAGCGGGGTAGATCACATCGTTTTAGTCAGCTTTTCACAACAAACTACTGCAGTTCGCACTCGCAGTGTAGTGCAACAGAAGGACAGAAATTATCCCTTGTCTGTTGCGGTTTGAAAGGATGATGGCAACCCGGGCATACAGTTTTATTCAGGTGTCACTTCCTCCACTCCACCCAGTTTCTTACCGATCTGGTTAAAATTGTACTACGATGAAAGCCAACTGCGGCCCATCGTTTACTGTGCATCTGATTTGATCATCCAGCAAAATGCGACTTCCTTTGCAGTTTGTCGCATTTAAGTACATCACAACTCCAATTTAAACATTTCGTCCAACAACTTGAAAACTTGAAAAGAAAACTAGTGCAACTGTCGAGTGTTTGCTTGGTTGTTCTTGGGGTCACGGCGTCTTGTTATCTTGCGCAAAACTATCCAACAATTTTATTGTGAACTGTACAGCCAGTGGCGTAATTGACGGGCGGGAAGAAGGGCGAATCCCCTGTGACAAGCTAAATGTAAAAATTGGTTCCCCACTTGGCGTATATTTCGGTTTTAGTATTTTTTGATTTCAGTACGTTTTTTTTGCGTTTTTTGGAGTATTTTTCGGTGATTTAAGGTTTACTATAGCCATCCACATACGGATTCACCATCATTTCTCAAGTTTTTTTTCTGAGTGTTGGCAAGTGGGCCTTCTACAATGGCCAATGGGCCCGTTTCAGCTAATTTTCCCTCCCTGGCTTAAACCTCTAGTTACGCGACTGAGTATAGCCACAAATATCAAAAACATATTATATTATTCAACTTTTCGCTTCGGTCAAAAGCTAACTTCAGTACAAAAATAGTAAAATACACGTAAACTTGTTTGTCAAAATGAATCCTTTCACAGCCAACAATCCAACACTATGATCTTATCAGAGTATGTATTTCGCCTACTGAGTAGGCATCATCAGCTCTGCGAAGTGCGCGAAGAACAAGATAGAATTAAATAAAACCCACAAACAGCATAGACAACAGCTAAGAGAATCTAATTGAAAAGAGTGCAATACGAGCGACCCATTTAAGCCTACTTTCAATAAAATGCACGTATGATACACAAAACGGAAGGTAAGGCTTGAGGGCATACGTTTTATATTACGCGTTTAAGATCGCTATGTGTTAATATTGTTCATCTAAAGCAGTGGCAGATGAACAACACACGTTGAGATGCAGTTGGTGTTCAAAAAGTTTTTTTGACCTGCGATGCTTCCCAAAATTTCCTGCTGCTTAAAATCAAGCGCAACAAAAGGACGGAAATTCGGTGCCTAGGGTTGGCTAACAAATGCTTATATACTTCGGAGAGCTTTGCTTAATTGTGTGTTCATCGATGCGGTTTGCCGATTTTCTGCGAGTTTGTCCAATGTAAGTAGATCCACAGGTGCAAGTCAGTCTGTAAACTACGTTCGAACACTGAGTCTCGTTTTGTTTGCATTTATACGGAGAATAGTTTTTCAGCTTGTTGCTTTCATGCGCAAAACGAAGGTGAACGGGAGAACTGGTGTATTTTATTATTTTTTTCCTGAAGGTGGCTTATGTCTAACTCGCAATTCCGAATAAAGCAATTTGCTTTCGATATTTGTGGCTGTAACTGTTCATAATAAGAATTTGCAGCAGCTCCGTTCATTACCTACCAAAATATTCGGTGTTGGCACCAATGAACGCAATTCAGTATATCAGATGCAAAAATGGGCTTGAAAGAAACTGCAACATGCATTATAAAGTACGCTTTTACTCGTAATGGCATTGCAGGTTGCTCTACATTGCTGTGATTTCCTCGTCGTGGTATGGCGCTGGACCAGACGACGTTGAGATACTGTCGATTACTTTTTCGGAGGTGGAAAAACCGTTTCCAATGCGCTTGGCTTCGTGGTCGTGGACCGCAACAAAACTTACGTTTGTGATCTGGAAGCATTTAACACAAAACATACGTCAGTCCACCATTTCTTATGATAAGGTTAGGCCTATCCTAAATTTAAGGAACTAAAAGAGTGCACTGCGTGTTACCCAGCTTAACATGTGGCAGATGGCGTTTAGCAAGCAAATCAAAAGGGCGTTGTTGTTTTACACTCGCCACACGCAACCGAGCGAAATTTCAATTGTTGTCAGACCAATACAATTGTGACAGACAGCGTTTGTAGTTATAATATATATCAGAGTAGCAAACATCGCTTTTTGATAATCGAATTCACTAAAATGGCCTTGGTCATGTCTCATATTTAGCTCGTCAGCAATACACTAAGAATAAAGAACAGCATCCGCTCTTATCAATGCCTTTTCCTTTTGTTCAGGTCAGTTTCGTTTATACTCGGTTTTTGCACTCCTTTCGAACTTCGGTGTATCACGAGTGGTTTGTGGCGCCGATTTCCACTTGCTTGCGCCCTGGGTTACGCTTTTGTTTTCTCAGTGAATGTTGTTGCACTGGTGATGAGTCAATGCAGCACCGCCCCCTAAAATGTATCTTTGCTCCCAAACCTTAAAACCTGGACACGGGCCTGGCCTAACAACTTTGCAATTTTGCATTCTCAACAATTGTACCACTCGGTGGGTGATCTCTATATTGTTACTCCGTGGCTTTACCTTTCATTTCTTCTTCGTTTATTGTTGTGGATTCTCTCTAATACGTTTTGTCCGCAAACCCATGTGTCGCTGTCATTTCCGCAGATACTTCGTGAGTTTTATGTTTATCGTAGGGTTTTAATGCAATTATTGCATTTAAGGATTGGCTCTTTGCGAGAAATAGACAATCAGTACACTTTTCAGGAAACACTCCGGAAACATCTCAACTTTTTCATAACTTTTTTGGCATGCCCACAGTTTGTCTACAGTACCTGAAGTTTGTGTTTGCTAAGAAACCAGCTGCCTGTGTTTCACTTCGAAAAATGCAGACAAACGTTTTCTTGACAGAACCTTGTTAAAACTTGAAACTATTTACAAGAGTTTCCGATATATATGCGAAATTGATGAACGAAATTGATGGCTGTTAAAACTTGAAACTATTTACAAGAGTTTCCCATAAAAATGCGAAATTGTTGAATTATGTGAAAAGTCTTACCCCGTTGTTTGTAGGTTTAAACTCCTTGCTCCTCCACTCGGGCGCGGTCGGTGAGGTTTGGTAAACATTTATTGCAGGATCAAGGTCAGAAAAGCTTTCCCCGTTGCGAGAGCTGTCAACGACAGGATCTATTCCGAACCTCGACCAGCTTCGGAACTTTTCCGGCAGCCAGCTGCTGAAAATCCAGTGATCCAAGAGGAAGAAAAACAACCTCGGATCTTGTTTTCTGCGGTGTCGCCATCCGCCTGCGTGATTGTAAACGCGAATTCGTTCTGGCAGGAACAGACATGATGAAAGAATGCACAACATATGACGTTCGATCGACGCAGTCTGCTTTGTCTGCAAAAAACTTGTGGCTGTCGATGGGAGCTGACGTTCTTCTGAATTGTTTAAGTTTCAGTTCGGGTTAAGAGTTGGAGTAAAACTAAGCCCATGGAAAAGAACATGGCCTACAAGCCCTGAATAAATGGATGTGAACTGTCAACTGGTTGGAGTATAACCTTTCCTCTTCTCTGCGTAATAGCTCGAATTCGAGTTAACCAGACATGAGAAAACGTACACTTGGTCCATCCTATATTTCTCTATATATACTCAACTGTTTCTAAACTAAACGATTAAATTTTGAAGCGGGCCAAAGTTTGAAAGTTCACACTCCTATTTTGGTCAGGACAAAGGCTTAAGAATTTCTGGTGCTTAAACCTAGGGTTGGGTCAGTGGTTGAGGACCTTTTTTCAAATGGGGGTACAACTGCACGTCGAAAAATTGTGGAAAATGTTTTCATTAAGCGATTTACTTTAACAACGAACCCAATACTAATTGCGTTGCTTAATCTCATTTTAGCAAAATGCAAAATGTAAAAGTGGAGGTGGAAACATACAACACATCGTCGTGGTTTTTCTACTAACATTATTTTTTGAAACTTAACTTGTGCCGTAAAGTTTTGCATATGAATACACAGGAATGCGAGTT
>Ga0210059_1001518_pt1 | contig 35097 bp, 19 predicted proteins | sample Ectturendosymbi2_FD_188042 | JGI IMG/M metagenome (GOLD analysis project Ga0210059, IMG submission 188042) | Ecteinascidia turbinata endosymbiont from Florida, USA - Sample 2 (SPAdes) (version 2) | ecosystem: Host-associated > Tunicates > Ascidians > Unclassified | place: Key West, Florida... | reverse complement strand
CCTGCTCCTGCATCTATGCGCACTTGTACGCTCCAACGACTGTTATCCTGCAGCTGAAGAGACATGAATCAGTTGCTTAAGCGAAAATCAGCACGTTTCTTGCTCAAAAAATTAACTCAAATGTTTCACTGGAGAAATTAGAGCAGTTTCGACTATTCAAAAATCTCCCTGACCCTCGCAGTTGAAAAAAGTGGACAAAGAAGAATCATAACAACATAACAGACAAATTAGATCCGGTGAACTCTCAATACACAACGCTTTATACTGCATATAATAAGAGACGGTTGATGGCAATACCTGATCACGGAGAGGCACAATTCTGTGGTCAATTCCCTAATCATTGCAACAAATCACATGGGAACGATACAGTTAAATGCATCCTTGATATAACAAACATAGTTTCATAACAGTTTCAAACTCTCGATTTCGTTGCTGTCTCGCTGTTTCTTCCATGATCTCTAACTTATATTCGACAAACAATCCCCACAGTAGGACAAGTTTTCGTGAACTGCCTCTCCTTGTGATGAAGCAGAGGCGTGGGTAACACGCAGTGCACGTGAGAACTGCCACCCCTCAGTCACTGGAGTTCTCCGTGTCGCCTCAGGTGATATGCTTCCGAAAAAAGGATTTTAAGCTTGTCCAAAGTTCTTGCACGTGAAAAAATCCAAGTGAGCCAATTAATTTCCACACTCCTGTAGCACTGGTGGGCAGCAATAATCAGAACACACAACAACAAAGACTTTCGTGAATTGCACTATTGTCAGAAACAAATGTATGTCTCGTTATCTGATAAATACTACAAACGTTTTTGAAAGCTGATGATTGGCAGTCGTTCAAAATGATGCTTTGCTGAGAAAATGCTTAGAAAACATTAGAGCGAAATGTGATCGATCAGTTTATTGCCTTATGCTACTTTGTCGAAATGACCTTACATCACCGTTTTCTTTATTTTGACACACTTATATACAAATAAACCTGAGTCTACTGAATAATTTCAATTCCTTTTCCTTTGTAATTGCTTCCAAACTGATGCTGTTGAATTACTAACTTCGCTTCTCTTAAAGACTTATCTACAAACACTTAATATTTTGTAAACACTTTCAACGTATGGGTGCAAAAAGTTTCGTTATATTAGATATGAAATGAAATATTTCACTTTTTTAGTCATGCTGTTGGAGGCTTCATCTCGTTATTAATTAGAAAAAGCTCATTTTTAGACAAAAACTTCCAGTTATTTAACAAAACGCAGAAAATCGATCTCTGGAAATAAACTTTGTGAGAAATTTGTTTCAAAAGAACGTTGAATTTGACCATTTTTAACTGCACCGACTCACTTCATGAAGTGGATTCGATGCAAATGAGTGGTAGCAGCAAAATTTCGCTTAGAAAAGGTTCAACTGCGTTTAGTTCTAGACGAATATAATAAATGGCACTTGCGAATGAAGTCAGTAAGTTGAAGCACAGGCGTTTGTTGGATAATTATAACAATTCTGGGAGCTGTTCTACGATACTTCTGATGCCTTTTAATTCCCTTATATTAATTAGAAAAAATAGGTAAGACAAACAATTTTTTGAAAACAATTCAAGAATAGTATTTTGTTTGGTCAGAGAATATCAATTTTACCTTTAGCCCGAATAGAGTAATACCCAAAAGAGGGTAATTGAAGAACCCTGTTTGGTGCTCTGTCTTGTTAATTCATGCAGGAAACTGTCAGAAATGAGTTTTACACCTCAAACTGATATAAGCTGTCGAAAATTAATTGTCACTCCACTAAAGCATCATATTTTCGAAAATTCTCTTACGTTGCGACAAACCAACGCAATCACAGATTTCCTAAACAGCTGTTAATAATATGCAGAAAAAAAACTGTTTTATTTAAATGCTTTTCTCCATTTGATGCTTTCTCCATATTAATCAAAATTCCTGGGAGGATACTTTTCACGTTTCGTCGCAAATGTTTCGGAATTGCACGCTTGTTTCAGGTTTTCGATTTGCGTGCGTTGAAATACAAAATTTTACTGTAAATGTCGAGATGATTTCAAAGAGTCTTGCAAAGTTTTATTTCAAAAGAGCTTGAAAAAATGTGCCACTCACTACGACTCGCTACGGAAGATGCATTTGAAGTACATTATAAAGTAGACTCAGTGCTAAGATCCAAAACCGCAAGAACCGCTTTGATCTTGAGCAATTATTTCGTTGTTCAAGAACTGCATTGCAGGCTCGATTCAAGTCTGCTGTTGTTCCTGCAAAACCGGGAGTAACCTGCTTCGGCCAAGTGGATAAAGAGAGAAGGAATGCACTTTAGTTGCACTAAAGTTTTTTTTATTTATTTTAGTTGCACTAAAGTGCATTTTAGTTGCAATATGTTTATTCAAGATCAAAGTACTATTTGCCGACCAGAAAGTAAAATGCAAGCAACCGGTGACATGCATATGTTTCGGAATTCGACGGTTATATTTTATTTGTCTCACAAGTTTGCCAAAAGTGTCAATTAATCAATAAAAGTGTGATGAATAGTGTTGACGGCACTACGTTTGTAAAATGGCAAGAAACAAAGTGTTGACAAGTTGTGTGAAAGATTGTTCCATTAAATCTTTCAAAGCAATTGGAGTTTGACAAACTTACTGGTGAGATGTTTGACGTATGGCGGTTGCGAAGCGTAAATAAATTATCGTGACTTATAGTAATCTTCCGAATGTCTAGAAGCAGCCACAGGAATGCAACATGAGGTGAGAGTGGCCAGCGGTGAAGTCTGTGCAAATTGACTGATTATTTCGAAAACCAGCAGCAACTACATACGTTTTTGTCGGTCTTGCCATGCGTCAAATCAGGACATTATGCCCTCAATGCGCTAGATCCAGGAGAAGCTCATCATAATTTAAGCCATCATAATTTAAGTGCCGGTTTAATTCTTCGTCATCCTGATCAAGAGTTTCACCTGAAAGTGTGTGCTAAAAATAACAGGTGTCTGCCATCATCCTAGCTGCCAACATTCAGACTGTACCACCGCCATAGGATTGTTCCTGTTTACAGTTCAACAAAATTGACACGTAGGGATTGTTGTGTCAGGCTGCTATAGACATAGTCATATCAGGGTGATGCAGGTTTATTGGAAAAACTATTTGTGCCAACAACGAAACTCCTTCCAACATTTGTCCAAATGTTTTTCGATTATAACACACAAGCTTATGTGCTCCAACAACTGTTATCCTGCAGTTAAAAAGAGATGGACAAGTTGCTGCGAAAACCAGCAAGTTTCTTGCTCAAAAAATCAACACAAAAATGTTTGATTGGAGAAATTAGGGCAGTTTCGACTATTCAAAAATCTCCCTGACCCTCGCAGTTGAAAAAACAGACAAAGAAGAATCAAACAGATCCGGTGAACTCTCAAGCCATAAAGACTTATTCTGTGTATAGCAGGTTTGAAAGCGAAGGTTGCTGGCAATACCTGATCGTGCAGAGACACAATTCTATGGTCAAGTTCCTAATCATTCAAAAGTCACGTAGGTCCAACAGAAGTTCTCTCTCTGCTTCTTCTTGTCATAAAACAGAGAGGCGTGACGCAGTGTCACGTGAGAACATCCATTCTTCAGTTACTCGAGTTCTCCGTGCCTGCTGATGCAGGTGGGTAAAATTAATCAGAACATAATACAACTAAGACGACTTTAGTTCACGACCTTTTCTTCATTGTTTTTTGGGCGATTATTTTAGACAGAGACGTGTGAGTGGCTATATGAAAAATATTTGTAAAATATGCAACTTCTTCGCAGATGCATATTAAGAAGACCATGCTTTCTTGTTCACTTCTACAAGGCAAAGGGGCATAAACAACTAATGCTTATGGGCTCCTTGGTTTTGTGCATCACGTGAGTGGTCCTGTACATCTACTGTTTGCTGCATTGCAATTATTATCAGCCACCAGTGCCGCATTTTACTATCGTTTCACGGGTAACTCTTGGCGTTTACGGCTATTTAGAAATGTTGCCTTTGATGATATATTTATGATTGTTACGCAATAATTGTGAATAATTACATGCCCAGTACCTTCACAGACACCAGGACAACACATTGCTCACCGTGTGGCACAATAAAGGTGCAAGAGTGTACAATGTTTTTATACTTTAGCATGTCTATAAAGCCGCAGGCTATAAAAGACTGTTGTAATTTTGATATTTAGCCACGGGTCGCCTAAAAATCGTCCGCGTGTAGAAACCTGTCCACGAACTGAGTGTTATCCAACTTTACAGGGTGTAATCACGAAATAATAGTTTGTCTCGTGTAAGTAGGCCAATTAATTCCATTTCCTTTTCCTCTGTAACTGCTTCTAAACTGATACAGTTGAATTACCGACCGTGCTTCTCTTAGAGTTGAAAAGCTCATTTACGAAATTTTAATTTTCGGAAAGAGTTTTAACATAAAAGTAGCAGAAACTCAGTTGCATTCAAGGCTTCTCAACTCATTTTCGTCCGTGGACCACCATGCTTTTTCAGATTACTCTGTTGACGCGAGTAGATAACCAAAAATTAATCAGACAGAAAAATCAATTTACACATTGCATTTAAGTTGATGCAAATGGCAAAAGTCGACTGATTGCACAAATCATGTGGACCCCTTCAATAGGTCACCATGGACCCTTAGGGGTCCATGGACCCCTGGTTGTATTAGATGTAAGAATAATTGTACAAGGCATGTTACCAAACATATCTTTTCGTTGGTATTCAAGAAAAGCTCATTTTTAGATAAAAACTTCCAGTTTCTTAATATGACACAGAAGGTCGATCTCTGAAAACAAACTTCGTGAGGAATTTTTGACAATAACATTGAATTTGACCATTTTAAACTGCACCGACACACTTCATGAAGTGGGTTTAACGCAAATGAGTGGCAGCCGCAAAATTTCGCTTAGAAACGATTCAATTGTTGACGTCAGGGACTCGAAACACAAGTCTTTGGTGGATACTTAAGAGGCTTTCGGAAATTGCTTTACGATACTTCAGAAATCAACTTAAACGGTTTTTAATCACCTTTTGCATGGTCCTGCATCTCTTCACAAGTATTTGGTTGCATCATGCCCTTATCTTTTGTTTTCAAGAATATATGAAAATTTTCCAATTCTATGCCCGAGACTATCCATGCAATATTGCTTTGAATAACAAGATCTTTTCAGAACAGTTTATGCATCGCAAAGGACATGTTCTCAGGAGCAAATCAAGCGATGTGAGCTTTCTGAGGTTCTGCAGTCATTAAGCAAAAGCATTGTCAGATCACGTTGCATTTCTTAGCCGGCTTAATCTGCATGCGCACTGAAAAAAGATTTCTTCAAAATTTTATCGCTGTATGGACGAAAAACACACCCATGCCCACAACCTGATCTGTAACAAACCTCCTGAAGCATCAGGTCCTAATTCGTATTTTCACGTTTCATAGCAAATATTTCAGAGCTGCATGCTTGTTTCAGCTTCTTTGAAGGTTTCCGATTTGCATCGAAATCCAAATTTCACTGTAAATGTCGAGATGGTTCCAAACAATTTTGAAAAGTTTTATTTCATGTGAACTTGAAACAACGTTGTTCTGTTCCGTATGCTGTCATTGCGACTCGGTATGGAAGAAGCATTTGAAGTACATAGAAAAGTAGACGCAGTGCTAAGATCCAAAACCGCATGAATCGCTTTGATATTGAGCAATTATTTCGTTGTTCAAGAACTGCATTGCAGACTCGATTCGAGTCTGCTGCAGTTGCTGCAAAACCGGGCGTAACCTGCTTCGACCAAATGGATAAAAAGAGAAGGAATGAACCTGAGCTTTCGAACGTTAAAATATGTTCGTTTTAGAAATCAACCAAATCTATACCTGTAACGATTTTCACAGGACGCCAGTGTTTGATTGATGAAGTACTTCTACATCTTTGACTGACCAAAGACAGAATCTTTTTATTTATTATTGCTAGCTAGACTTTACGCCAACTTTTCCACTTTGTTGATTTGCAAACAAGTACAATCCAAACGTCGTTTGTCTTCCACTCTTTCACAATTTTAAAGCTTGACAGAACGATCTTACAGGAATGTGGCAACATTTTTACTCCATTTGAAGCTAATTATGTTAATGTGGTGATAGTTACCGGCAAAGTGCATTTTATTTGCAACATGTCTATCCATGAACAAAGTGTTATTTGCCGACCAGAAAGTAAAATGCAAGCAACTGGTGACATGCATAGGTTTCAGAATTGGAAGGTCACATTATATCTGTCTCACAGGTTTGCCCAAACTATCAATGAATGCGTGATAAATAATGTTGACTGGGCTACGTTTGCAGAATGGCAAGAAACAAAGTGTTGACAAGTTGCGCGAAAGATTTCCTTTCTCTTAAAGTCTTCAAGGCAATTGCAGTTTGACAAAGTTACTTGTGAGCAGTTTGAAGAATGTTCCGTGAGAAGCATGAACTAATTATCTGACTTCAATTAATATTTCGAATGTCTAGAAACAGGCACAGGAATGCAGCATGAGCTGGCAGTGCCGAGCGACGGAATCTGTGATTATCGAAAACCTTATCTTGCTACCAGCAGCAACTACTTCCGTTTTTCCCGCGCCATGTTTCTGGCAACAGGATAAAAACGAATGCAGTGCCAACGCTTTCGTGCAGTAGAAAGAAAGATACGATCTTACGCGCTTCACGTCACCAAGCCCTGTGGGGAAATTGACCGTATTGTCTTTTTCAAGACTTGTCTTTGGTCCAGATCTTTCCATGTGCTTGTGTAATCGCAAAAGCTGTGACTTGTTTTGTCCGCAGTGCAGCCTCATCTTATTACAAGAGTTGATCGTCGCAAACTCGCTGGAAAATATTTGTGTAACTCATATTTACTGTACAACAGTCGGTAGTTTCTGTGTGCTGTGTGTGCTGTGTCCTTAATTTTTATTCCAAATTTCGTGTTGTTTTTCGTGCCTGATAAACTGCACGACTACAAGCGCAGGGGTTGTATTCCGAAGTAGACTTGAGTGCTTTTTTCAAATGCAGCTGCGTCCAAGATGGGACATTTCTTTTTCACTTTTCGTAGTACCTGTGCGCCATTGTTAAATCGGCTTGATAAACAAGAAAGTGGCATAGTGCTTCCATATCAGTGAATAAAACAAAGTTTTCGAATGATTAAAGTCATGAGAAAGCGTTTGCTCAATAGTAATGTCCACAAACAAATGTCCACAAACATTTTCCACAAACATTCAGATATTTCAATATTATAATCTACACACAAGACATACCACTGCTCAGCCAATTGGTCCTATGTTCGGAGAAACTTATCGCACAGATCATTGCGTTGACGATCTGTAGGCCTTCACGTGTCACGTGACTAAATGAAGTCTGTCGCACCAATTGCTTCGTCGTGTTTTGAGCATGCCATTGGACAATAAACCATCCATGCAATTGCTTTACCACCTGCTCAATGCCAGGACCTGAATGGAACTTTAAAAGAAATGGTTTATGACTCAGAGGTAATCAAAAATTCTTGTGAATTTCAAGGTCGTAAAAGAATTGCTGTTTTGTGAACGATCACTGCTTGAACTTTGATGAGCAAGAGTGCGGGCGCACTGGAGAGCTAACGAAAAATACCTTGTGCCAAAGATCTTTAGATATTTCTGTTCTACTAAGCATTTACATTAAATGCACTTGTTGCAACCCGCTAGTTGCCTGCAAAAATAATTAAATAGGTAAATAAATAAAAAAGACACGAAACCTTTTGCTTTTCAAGAAGAAATACGTTAGTTCCGATTTTAGTCTAAAAAGCATACTCTACGTGTTTCTATACCAATCGATAGCTCTGTGACACGAAATATATCTGAAGAAAACGAAAACGTTTGAAGAAAAAATGTTGATCTGCCACAATATATGGCTTTGAACATATCATCAAGAGTTGTTAAGCGGACGTCGCTGTTTTTGAAAACATTCACAAAATGCTGCTAGCGTGGCAGATGAGTGGTGCGCTGGTGGTTGAAAAGCCATTTGAGTAGCACAGTTACATAGAGAAAGCGGATGGGCTCGGTTTACGAATAGTCAGAACGAAGACTAGGAAAAGTGATTGCTGTTTCGTACCCTTGTTCTCAACACTGAGGGAGTGGTGCAAGGAAAGTTTCGGGCAGTGATCTGTCAGCGCTGTCACCCAAATTTACAAACCTTATATGGCGTCTTTGCATTTATTATTGCTAGATTCATCAAAGACCGAAACGGCGGCTTAGTCAGAATTGAGCAAAAAATCCTTGCCCGACGGGGAGGATATTTCAAGCATCATTTGAACCCAGCCGTTCTGACACTATCCAACATACAGTAGGTACATTTCGGGGACGAAAATACCATCACTTTGACCGAAATCGTTATAATTGTCACAAAATCTTCCTCGCATTCGTTCAGCCACAGCATTCTAATGGTTGTTTTGCACAAAATCAATATATTTGAATGTCCAACACCGAGTGATGCGACTGTCCACTGATAAAGCACTTTGCTCAGGTGTTGCTTTTACGAAGTCTTCAGTAATGAGCCCATGTTTCTCATTTGGCATAATACCGTGATGAAAACCTAGGAATTCTGCCCAGCCTTCAGTTCTGGTTATGCTGGTCTGCCTGAACGAAAGATCTAGGCTCGCTGGGGCGATCTCGCGAGTGTTTAGATGCCCTTTGTTGCCTGACTTCAAAACGACAACCAAATAATATTGTCTACCCATCTCCTGATGATTGCTGTTTTCTTAATTTCTAGTGCATGCGGTTCCAATACGTAATCAACAGTAACACTGTCTATGAAAATTGATTGGTTATCGCCGGTGACAACACCCTTGTGTTGACTAAAGTTCTTTTCAAATTGGGTAATCACATCACTTAAACAAATATGCAGATGGACTGAAGCCTCGCGAACATTCGCAGAAAATTTTTGAATTTTTTCCAAGTGCTCTGAGATCGCGTTGCTAGTTTCTTCTAAGGTTTGGGTATAAAACCATGTCATCTGCCACCAAATAAACAATGGATCCATTACGTTTGACTTGTATCACATGCATAGTTTTAGTTTGCCATGTCAACAAATTTGAAATGCATTGAGGACAGCCTTGGCAATATTCCATTCGGTGGGAGCTACAATTAATACACGCTGATAGGTTTCAACAGGAATTCATAAAAACTGTTGTTCGAGACGTGGTGGTGCTTCCTGCTGACCGGAGCAATCTCACCGCGGTATTTTTTCTACTTCAGACGCTTGCAGCTCGTTGGTGTCCGTTGTGTCGGTTTTAAATAAACCATTCGCGTACGTGCGATATCGTTGCAGTGTAATCTTTAATCGTTTGTAAACACACCACCAACCTTCTTACCGACTGTGTGGAACAAAAGATTGCTATCAAGCATATTCATTTTATGGAAATCAACAAATATTTCGGTTAATTTGTTTCTTATGCGGTGAAGGCGGGAATGGAAATCTAATTGATCCGAAGGAAGTTTCCGTACCTGTTCCAACTCTTTTATTTAACAAAAGTTTCCGGTAGTCTTCAAAGTTTAAAATAATTGTTTTGCCATGCTGGACTGCTTGCCGGCAAACCACTCTCAGAGTTGCGAGCGATGAAAACTTTTCTAAGCATTTTCTTTGTTCTTTAGGAAGACTTCTGAAAGCACACTTCAAAACTGTCTCAGTTTTTATCGTACAGCAAGCGCGGCATGGGCACCGTGGGGGGCGCCATTTGCAAAGGGGCCTAAGATCGACATCAGAAAACTTTAGGATAGTTTCTGCTCTTGTTGGACACCTGTTCGTAAGAATTTATTCACGATGCTGCAATTTTGTTATCGGATTTCCTTTTCAATCAGCATTTACTTTTATTACATTTCCTCTGTGCAGATCTTTATCAAAGCGGCGGAACTAGGGCTGCTGACCTGCAAAGTAGGTACTGACAGGCCAGGCAGATGGATGTACAGCAGGGTACTAGCGCTAACGTTCCTGTACAACGCAAGCACGTTACGGGACGTCCTTGTTTTTTTAAAAAAGTTGGTTGCAAACACGTTGTTTGCAATTTTTGTTGCTCCATCGCATCCAGCGCACGCTGTGATTCAACATTGTGTGAAAACTTGTGGTAGCGCTCTTAAAATGTGAAATTATGGTCAAGTCTTCCCGCGGGAGTCCCACTGTCACTCGCACTTTTATTTCACATTAGTTTTGTAAATCTTAGAAAATGGTAATTATGTTCTAAAATTTAAACCGTTGAAAGAACAAAATTAAAAAACAGTTTCACACAATCATTAGAACCCTTAATTTAAGCAAAATGCCTGTTCAGATTGATATTAAGCGCGGAACTTACCTCGTTAATAACAGTGCAGCCTGCATTAACTTGGCCCTAAGATCAAGTGCAATGAGACGTTGTTTTGATTCAGTAACAACACTTGCAAACAATCGGGAAACAACCGTTCCTTTCTTTCGGACTTAGCTTCGCTCTTTCTACATGCCAACATAACGTACAGGCACTTGCCATGATGTTGCTAATAAAATAGCTACAAACCAAATCAGTCAACGTGTAAGGCTCGTAAAAAAAGGAATGAGTAAGTAAAGTTACAAGTAATTTGGAACACTTCAGGGTAAGGCTTTATTTGATTGTGCGAAACTACAATGGTATTTAAAATAATTTCCGGGTCGATCATATATTGCTAAAATCGGGAAGTCCCCGTCAACATCTGTTTTAACTCAACGTTTAACTTTTTTTTGTGAAATCTTTGCTTCACCAAAAGTTAATATTTCCAAACAAACGTTCATCGGTGAAACTCAGGAAAGGCATATATATGCCAGCACTTTCTCAATTTTTGTATGCAGTTTGTTAATAATGTTGATTAATAAACATTGGGCAAAATTGTAAGATTTTATGACAGTACCTCGCTTAGTTTTTACTTTTTATTGGAACTCCTATATCAGTTACAAGTCGTTGATACGGTTAAACTATTTCAGATCATTTTACAAATTTGCGGGAAAAATGTTCAAGCTTTAAGTAAGAGTATTTTCCTTAAAATCTTAGTTTCATATCGGGTTGGTCCCAACGGCGCGAGTGCAACTGATTTAACTGAAGTTGCAGTGATCGCTTACTGTTACTTATTGTGTCAAGCTGCCAAGCACGAAGACGAAGAAATTTCAAATTGTTGCAAAACTACAGCTCTTTCTTCGTGCTAGATTTGTCAATGTGTGTTCACTTGTTTCGCCACTCCTTCTGGCTTGTTACGTCACAGCGCTGTTGGGACATCGTTTGCGACTTTAAAAAAGCACAATTCAATTAAAAATTTGCAGTGACAACGTTTTTTCATTTTGTGAACAATGGTGTCTGAGCCAAGTTGCTCTGGAAGCAACAAGCTTATGTAAAGACGTTAGTTGGCATTTTGTCAGTAATGAGATTTAGATTATATAAGTGTGTTGCAGATGTAGTGTCACTTACAATGCCATGGTGGAGAGCGTTATCTTTATGCGCCTGGTAGACTGTGGTCACCAAACCTGTTGTGTGAGAAAAAAGTCTCGCCGATTTATTTTGATGGTGTCTGAGAAGAGCATCGCTAGTTTAAAGCCGTAGCTGAGGCGGACGGCTAGAACTGTGACTTTGTGAGCTTGTCCAAGGATTCATGGAATTATTGCACTGACAGCAAAAAAATCATTGAAGAAAATAGATCAAAGTTGGATTAACATTTCTTCAAAGACGACGAAAGCGGGAAGTTCCATCACTAAAGGTAATTTTAGAAAAAAGTTTGAAATAGTTTATGTCGTCGGGTTTTGCAAAGATCTTAAAATCAAAGTCAAGAATTGCTGACGCTCAATTCACTTCAAATAAGACGTAGCGCTATTATTTCGGTCAGTGCTAAAATTCTTCCATTTCTGCTTTTTCTTTCGAACATTCTTTTCCGTTTTTACAAAAAAACATTCGTCCTTCTTGTTAAAACAGAAAACACGTCACTTCCCAACAATCACCACTTCCGTCTTCAAAGCGAGACGCTTTGCAGTCGTGCGTGTGAACCGGTAACAGTCGCCAGTGATGATAGTTATTGCGGGGGCCATTGGCGATTGTCGCCGTTTGAATCGTCACTATAAGCGGCGCGTGTTACAAGAGGGTGTTGGCAAATATCGGAGTGAAGTAGCGCCGTGCGCTCGAGGGCACAGCATGGTCCGCCCTGTCGGATTACAGAGACAGCGAATACGGACATGCTTCTTCTGTCTCGCATCTTGGTCTATTTTGACATATCGCGCAGCAGGCACGGGGTCAGTCAATGTAAATCGGATTTTATGAAATACAAAAATTGCCGCCTCCGTTTTAATTTGGAAAAATTGTTTTATTTCAAGTTTGTTTGTTCACACCTCTCTTGCTGACTAAAAAAATAAACAAAAAACGTAATCGACAAAAGTGAAAACTGCTCTGATACGTTACACTGACCCCACACATGCACCGCCATGATTCTTGTCATTATGTTTGTTGCAGAATTATTGTACTTACGTGTTACGCAATAATGAAATATTTTTACTCCTGAGCAGCCACTTTCAAATCTTTAGCAGAATAATAATCAATCACTGTTTCTTTCAAGCTAGCTGCATGATTAACTTAAGTTTGCACACTTCAACTCAGTGTTTGAGAGATTGTCGAAGAAACGCAGTGAAAAATGAATGTTCTTTTTGTATTTGGCTATAAATATACCCGTCATCTTTACTCAACCGCATGTTGACAAGAGAAAAAGCAATAAGATTCAAATTGATTTTTGAACTCTTTTGTAAATACCCCCTTCAGCTTTACTCAACGGCAAACCGTCGAATGTGACAATCAAGTTACTGTCCAGTATTTGTCCAAACGGAGCAGGTTTTTGTTGAAAGTGTAAATGCAGCCTGTCATAGACACAAACATGTCATAGACACAAACATGAAACACATTCTTGATCTTCCTACACGATACGTCATCCTACACGTCACGCTTCCTTTATCAAGCACGTCACTTATTTGCGAGCAAAGAAAATTCTAGAAAGATTAAGATCGACTAAGCTTCATCGCGCATTGCTCATTCACAAATCAATCAAAAAGCAAACCTCGTGGAACGGTTTGATTTTGTTTGACTGGAATGCAGTGAATGAAGCAAGGGTAGCCTAGAAACGATATCTTTCGAAAATCGAACGTCAGAAAAAGATGGAAGACCGATCTGACCAAACGCTCAGCTCAACAAAAACCTGGTTGCAGTGTTTCACTTTCGGCGCCCAGTGACGTGATATAACACCACGTAGGTAACGTTGGTCGTATGGCGCCAAGGGTAGACCTTTCCTCCCCATTGGTAGCTGCGTAAAACCATGTACGCAGTCTTTGAACTGTTTTGTAACTTTTTATTTTTTAATTTTCGTTAGTTGTTTATTTTAAGTGATATTAATTCTGCAGAAAATACTAAAACTGCCCAAAATTATCCACATTTTTCCAAATCCGCTCAAATCAACAAGAAATGTTGTCTTTAGTGAAACAAATTACTGTATTGCTTTCTAAAATCTGTTTGTTTAAAACCGCATTTTAATTTTTCGCCTAAAACACGAAAATGTCCCCAAATCACTTTGGCACCGAACGTTTTTTGGCAAAAACTGCCCGAAACGGCGGGAAACAGTGTGTTGAAAAAATTCACGTTTTTGCACTATGTGCGTTTACATTATGTTTTAGCTTGTTTTATTAGGGTGCCAAAAAAGCGCCAAAACTTCCTGAACACGCACTTGGCGCCAAACGTAGTTTTGGTGAAAAATTTTTGGCGCCGAAAATGTTAATAGATGATGAAACGAGTGAAAACTGACCATTACAATATCATAGGTTCAGCGGAGTAAGTTTTTCATTGATATAATCTGCATTGTATGGGTTTTACTGAGATTTGCGAAAGTTCCGTAACCGGCTTGGCCGCCAATACTTTGCTTGATTCTTCATCGCAACTGTCTTATACAAAAAAAAGCTGAAATGAGGTTTGGCGCATGATTCGTGTGTTTGGGAAGTTTTTTTTGGCTATAAATATAATTTGCAAGAATAAACGACTTTGTTGCTGATTAACACAAGCACCATAGTGAATTCCACCACTGTGGAAACTGCTTGCGGTAACATGTGTAGCGATTTTCTTCATGATCACAGAAACACGGAATAATCATACAACGTGCAAAAAGTGGTATTACCATGGGTCAGACCTGTCAATCGCAAAATGTGCATCATGCCAGGACAATCCAAGTGCTCCCAAATATTCTATTTTCGTCGTAATTCAACAGATACTCTTTGCATTGAGGTCAAAAATAGCATCTCAAGATCTATCGATCAACAACCGCTTCCACATGTTTGAGAGATCGCAAGATACTTACGCCATTGCAATTGTCGCGTTTCTTTTCTAATCACATCATTTGGCCTATCAGTTTGTTCTTTAAATGAAAAACAAGGTTTATGAGATGTTTTTCCTAATTAAAAATTATGTCGAAGCTAAGGCGTTATTTGGCAGTTCTAAAGAGTTATTCGAAACACTTTTACTCCTCTATTCCAACCAGCTTTTAAACATTCCTCGCATCCGATGAACGCGCGTGGGCGGCACGACCCAAAGATACGTGTTTCAAAGTCTCAGTCGCGCTCTACGTGAGAATCGAAAAATAGCCACGCGATGGGCCGCGGGCGCTCGGAATGTGTCGTGCACTGCGGTGGAAGGCGCGGTTACTTAGATCCTGTCCGTGAAGTTGCGCTGACCTGCCCGACGGCGTGATGTCTACAAACTGCTCATGACGATTGTCAATTTCTGATTAGTAGCAAATTTTTAGTCGGTGGAGAAATTATCTGAAAAAACTCGACAGTCCAACTTCAGTAAATTAATCTACTTCTTTTTAAACGTTACAAACGTAGCTTTGACACAAAAACGAACATGTTGCACACCAAACCAAATCAATTCCGTCTCCAACTGCCAAGACAAGTCTCTCATGGGGCATAGGCTTTGAATGTTGCATTTCAACTCGTGTACGTAGACTGTGGTAAATTCTTCAATATACGCCAAATCTAACGAGAGAACGCCATTCAAAAGCACCAAATTTGATCAGATTTGAACCTGGCGTTCAGTTTGATTTGGTTTGTATGTTATAAAGTTTCTATCATATCTTTGTTCCTTCTACCGCATTTGGAATCCCATCCAACGCCAAACTCGTGTTTCATAACAAACTTTTTCCAAACACTGTATTCCTTCTATTTTGTTCAGGCAGATATCGCTATATTTTCGTCATACATAAAACTTTAAATGTAACAGTTTGTTCGAATGGATCACCACTATTATATTTAACTGCATATGATATGAATCAGTTAACATTTTCTGAAGTAACTGCAGCAAGGCTTATCTTTTTCTCATAAAGTTCGGTTTTACTAACACTTTGAAACGTCTAAAATTTTTGCGCCTCGCACCAGAGAAGTTTTGTAATTCATCTTTTTGCATAAAGCACCGAAGTCATAGGTGGCTGAACGCTTTTCGGCAAACTTCAACTTAATTGGGCGAGCGTTACCGGGGTTACCAAAGCTGCGACATCTTTTTACTTTGTTTGTTTCGTAAATGTTCAATCAAAATATTCAGTCTCGAAGCCACCAGAGTTGCCGGTTTTAATGGACAACAGTTATTCATTTCAGCAGAGCTATGATTGCCCAAACCGTACTTCAATTTACCTTTTGAAAAAAGCCCTACAACGCAAAAGTTGAACAAATGATTTGTTAATTCTACTTCACTCTGGCAATAGAGTTTGCAAGTTGTTCAATTTGCTTCACAGCAGCCAGCGCCATTTAGCGGTCAGATAGCAATATGATTTGTTCGTTTGCTTTGTTGATTTGGTGTTGAAAAACGAGTAACTTATGCGCCCAGTGGTGAATATGGTGTTCTTTTTAGAGAGCGATGGAGCTGCGCCGTTACTTACAGGCGTTAAGCGTCATCATGAGCGCAACATTAATGCTTGTCAGCGCCATGCCCAATGAATTGGATGGAAACGTAACGGTGAGTGAGCTAAAGAAAGGTTTGAAAAGTTTTTTTTTTAATTGCAACTTTTCAACTCAAACAGATTTGTTTCTTTGTCAGTTCAATACTACCTGCAGAACTTTCCTCACGAAATAGGGAAACCCTGTTTCCACAGAAAATCTGCTTCTTCCAAAACTTTTGCTTTTCAAGATACATTCAAAATTTACATTGCTACACACAAGAAATATTATACAGGCAATTGCGACACGATCGGTTAAGTAAAATCGCTTTCCATAAATTATCACACTATTGAAACAATTCTTGTGGAGTTTATGTCACATCAAAATTCAATGCCATGTCCAAGGTCAAAGGTCAAACAAAATGTTTTCCCAGCCGTGAGTTCAGGTCAAAGGCCAAACAAAATGTTTTTCCAGCCGTGAGCTCATCCTTAAAATCCCACTTTTGCACATTGTCTCAAGACTTGAAAAATGTTTAAGATTTTAGCTTTCGTTGATCGAATTTACTGCTACGTTTTCCTTGAAGGACTTCTTTTCGCTTCAAAATAAGGATATGTTTCAATCTTGGTCCATTGAAGACAAACAAATTCATCATGTTATCAAAAAGTATTGTTGCTGTCACGATTTCAAATAGCGCCAACTTACATTAGTACTTGAGTCATCCCAGCAACCGAGATGTGTCCGCGAAGGTTCTGCCACGAACTGAGTAATTTAACATAATTCTCGATCTGTCTTCCCGCATTGCTTCCGTCTCGCTGATCTGCCCAAGTAGATCTTCACAGATCTCTTTATGCCAACGTTTGTTGCCAAAAGTAATGATGTCAAGTTTCAACCACAGCAGGCAATTGCAAAGCACGCTCTTTTGAACACATCAATCTTGACCTGTTCTTTAACGAGGTCCTTGCGTTGCTGAGTGTGAAACGTTACTAAGTGACTGCAAAAAAGTTTCTGCTTATGAGTTTGAAGTATATGCCACCTTTTGTTGCCAAAAGCAAACAAGGTCCTTGCATTGCTGAGTGTGAAACGTTAATCAGTGAGTGCAAAAAAGCTTCTACTTTAAGAGCTTGGAGGTCTTGAGGAAACTACATGCAGCTCACGGGTTTTGGAGAAAAAGGAACCTGAAAACGATGAAATTTTTCAGCGATCTGAAAGAGAAAAAATGCAATTATATGTGCTCTTTGAGGAATAAAATATTAAGCGGATTTGTCTCATTTCATTAAAAATCTATTTATCTCTTTCAATTGTTTTGCGGTGAAGAAACAAAAGTATTTCATTTGAAGTTCGCTTTTCAAGCAGCACTTACTTGTTCAACCACCGAATATGTTGAAGACCATGGCCAACAACCAACTGGTTCGAAACCAGGTTCGATCAATTCAAAATACAGGACTTTTTGCAACATCTTGCTTGATCTGGAAGATCGCAAAACATCTATCAGGAAAAAGATCAAAATAGAAACGCTACACGTGCGTTTTGACGCTCGGGCTGCTGTTGCAACAACTCCTTTAGACAATGTGTATGAAACAAGTAAATGAGCTTAAAAAGTCCAAAGTGCTGCGAAACTGCTTTCGTGAGAAGAACTGCATCTTATGAAAGATCTTATTGGTATGTAGATGAAACCGATAGGCCCAATATTTCGTAGATGACACCTTCAGTTTTGGAGCTGGGAACAATTGTCTCCAGAAACTTCAAAATAGGTATCTCAGGCGACTAAAGCTGTCATGTGATATGAGATTGGCTGGGGCGGATTGCTTCTATAAGCTTCACTGTGCAAATTCACAAACCACTTAGCGGGAAGATTTCTAGCCTTGGTGACTTCATTCAGTTGTTTTGGCTTCCCCTTAAGATTTTCCATACAGCTACAATAATAAGCATATTTTACGTGCGTAGTTGACTGGGTTATTTCGTCACACTTTGCAATGCAAAAGTTGCTGCTTTCAAGAGCAATTTTTAGCTCTTCAGCTAACAAACAACTTTGGCATTTAGCCTCCCCAACCAACTACAATCTAAGAATAACCGCAACGTTAATAGCAATGTTTAATGTTAAAAAAACCCTTGCAGAGTTTTGCGAAAAATGACGACATGGTGATCGAAATTTGAGAGAAACTGGCGAAGCAATGCGATTACAAACGTTTGCGTTTTTCTGATGTTTTTAACCTGCTTGAAACGTTACGACATTCAGAGGATCATACCTGGGCAACAGTACTAACGTCTGTCACCCCTGTAAGGCAGGTGTTGTCTCTCAACGAGCCCCGGTTGTTCTTTGCGTTGCTAATAAGGCATGATAGGAAAAGCTGCCTGACGGTTGTAACAAGAGTTTTGGAACACTTCCTGCTTAGCTAATTAGTTTTCAGCATCAAACGCTAGCAAACTTGTAGTATTGAAAATTTTGTGTGGCAGGTTACGTCACGGGGTGGTCACGATAACGTCATCTGGACCGGATAAAATATTTCAAGTGGCAATTTGCTTGCTTTTACATTTGAAATAAACTAAGGGAAATTCCGCATCTTCAAAATCTTTGATTGGCCATCTAACCCTAGCGGTTGGGAAGTTATCTCCAAATATCGATACTTTTTGTTTTTTCTAATTATAAATTCCAGTAAAACGAAGAGAAGTTAGTAAATAAGCGGAAGAAAAAGTGGCGGATAACTACAGACAAGAGAAATCACCGTATTTGTAGAAAGTTATCACATTTCTTGCTACGAAGTTATCAGCCTGTGATATTTGTTGGTGTTAAGCGGTGGCAATGCCAGATGGCTTGAAACGTTCTATTTAATTGCTACAAAAGAATCTGTCACAGAAATATCAAATTGCGAGTGCGTGGGAGGAGTTACATCAATCTCATTCTAATCCCACACATTAGAAAGGTTTTGTGTACCTTTCGTCTGATGCATATCTATGAAATTTAACACTAGCAATTTGAACTCCTGACCAACATCACCAGTTGTAATTGACTTATCATTTTTGGTTCGGATCTCGAATTTTCGTCAGAACCCCTGTAATTCTGAGCAAATGGCGTAGTCTCTTTGGAGAAATTCGATTCGCTCGCATTTCCAAACAGAAACAATTTAGCTCCCCAGCCTCTTTTAAGCTTAGCAAACGCATTTTTGGTTGAAATCTAAAAAGCAAGCGCTTTGGCATGTTCTCAGTAAGTCTGACTTTCCGGCTGCGGTATAAGAGGTTATAACCAAGTTACCCGTGGAATGCGGTTATTCTTTCTAGTATTCGTTTGATGTTCACTTAATCTTAAACAACTTGGAACACAAAAGGCTGATGAAAAGAAAAGTTTACATATGTGCATTTTTTCAGAAATAATTACTACTGAAAACTAGAGTAATTTGTCACAAAATGGTTATGATTACGGATTTGTAACCTCCTTCTTTAAACATCGTTTGCAAAGCAGCAGTGCATTCCTAGGAGTCTCCTCAAAAAAAGCGTCGAAAAAAAAAAGAAAAAAAGAAAGCAAAAAAGCTTTTCTTTCAAGGTTTAGTTCATAAATCTCTACATTTTCCCTTTATTGTTGTATTTTGATTTAAACGTTTTCTCACACGATATGAAGCAAGAATGCGATCAATGCGATTTTTACTGAATGCGATTTTTACTGATCAAACTTCTCAAACTTTGGCAGTTTAATCGCTGCACACTGCTGGGCATCAGGCTTCTTTGCTGCTGAAAGCTCATAATAATAACTTTATCGGGACAAACCAGTTAACGGCATAACCCGTCCTCCTGCACGCGGTAAGCCCCAGAGTTTTTGAAACTACATGTAAACCCCACTTACTCCAAATGTAATCTATCTCAGAGTTTTGAAGAGAAGCATGTTTAACTTATCATTTATTTTAAACAAATTTGTACCCTAATTTCGTGCCTTAACATTAGTAAAATGATGAATGATTAAAACATTTTTTGCCAAGTGGTAAATTTTTATTTATTTTAACATCTGATATCCACCTGGTTGTCCGGCAACAGTATTGTCAACAACCACCAAACGACAGACTTTCACGTAGATATCAAAATGTCTGTAGAATTTGCATTAAAACCGGCATGATATGACGGAAGATTACGCTTGGACCAAGTCATGCAGTGCTTCGATTTTGAACAGTTTCAATACTGTATTCCTATTTCCTTCAGATGTTTTTTAAAGAAATACTTAGAGCATTACTGAATGGCTCTATGTTTTAGCTGATTTCTTGCGAAGTTAAATGACAAATCATGACTGCCGGTTATAGTTATGTGTGCTTGAAATTAAAAGTTACTCTGCAAATATCAACAACAGTTTAAATTTTTCTCTGAAGATGAAGACTTTCATCAAAAGTATTTAATCGATTTTTTTCCATACTTGCGTCTCTCGTTACAATCAGTTTGTTTTAAAATGATGGCAACGAATGAGACGATTCGCTGAGTGTTGTGTTTTGTACTTGTGTGATGTCACAATGCACTGTTTTTTCAACCGCAGATGAGGAGTTACTCAGTGGTGTACGGACAGACCAACATAATACCTCAGCCAGGGGTTAGTTTCTTCCAAACATGCATGATACCTGGTCAAAGAAAGGTTCAGTGCATTGATCAACTGGGTGAGTCCACTAGACATATATATAAATACACAAAACAGTTAGTCATGCCAGTGATTACTAATGTACGTTTTATTGTAATTTGCATGTGGAAAACGTTTGCCTAAACTTGACGTTCTGTTGCTATTCAGCAAAACTATCAGTTAAATAAATGTAGTTCAATCTAAATATCTTTTCTGAAGGTCGAATGCTTTTGATAGGTTTTTCTAGAGAAATAACCAATAAGCTTAACTTGAAACAGTTTATTGCAAATTTTAGATAATGTATCGTAGTTTTTCTTAAATTGCTCATTTGCGCATTTTTTAATGAACCAGTGTTTTGTAAACGGTAGTTGTATATAAATGTTAGTGATCTTTATGGAAAAGCACAGACTGAATCTTGACTTGCCCTCGTAAAAGTTGGCTTTCCTTGACTTTCCTTCATAAATATCAAGCTATCAACCCTTCAGGTTTTAAGCATTTCCCACAGGGATTTTGTATTTTTAGAGTCGCGTTCTTTGTTCGATCTCAATAACATTATTTCAATATTACTGCTTGATGCACGTTCCTTTTTCCAAGCGGTTTTTAATTCAATCACCTTCCTTGTTGCAGCCTGTTTCTCTTTCATCTCCGCTTTCACCTTCATTTTATCATGCAGTGGTCTTCACGCACTTACTTATGCCTTCACTTACCCACAAATTCACTCAGCCGCTCATTTAGCCATTTATGCGTTCACTCACTCTTTTACCCAGTCATTCAGTGGCTCAGTCAATCAACCATTTGCTCACTTAGTCATTAACTTACTTTCTCAATAATTTACTGACTTGTTTACTCATTTAGTTACTTTATCTCTCGTTAAATCAGGTTTTCTCAACCACACTCCACTTTACCACTTTACCCTTTAAAAATACTTTACATTTTCACTTCCTCACAGACATTGCCTTCTCATTCAGTTTCTTACCAAACATTTTGTCTTTCCTGTTCTTAACTTCTTGTTTTAACAACCGTTTGGTATGGACTCAAGCACTTAAATCTAATTTACAAGCACTCAATTGTATCCTTACTCAGTGGCATGTCGCGACTGCTGTAACCTGATCACTCCCTGAAGCACTTCCCAACTCGATCAAATATCCACGCGATCATCTCCTCATCTGCTCACTTGTTTTTGGGCACGGATTCGCTATATCATTTACCAGATATTGCAAACACATTTTCGCAAATTGCTGAAAAGACAAGTCAAATTCGTCGCGCGATTTTCTGCGTTTCGACCTTTCGCACTGACACCAGGAAACGTTGTTCGGAATCGAAAAATGTTGTGTTTTTACAAAAAAAATTAGGAATCTTTTGCACAGGTTCTGGTGCGCAGCAAAAAGAGAAAAGAATTATTTTGTAAAGATTTTATGGACATTTGAGGCACTGCAATAACCTGAAGCTGTCGAAACGGTGGTCTCATAGAGCTCAGTATTCTAAGTGAAATTTCACAATATTTACTTTCAGGAAACCCTGTCGGAAGCAACAATCAGACGGAATGCGCTATCGTTTACGATTGTTGCTACAATCAGTACGAACAAGGCGGACAACATAACGCGGTAAATATTTTGTGAAGTGCATGGAATGAGCATGAATTGGAAATTGCGTTATAATGAGACGTCCGGTTGAACACTACGTTTGCCTGATTTGTTTTTCTCCGTCGTTTACCGAGAATTTGGAAATGGCACCAACGCAATTGCAGCCGTTCTGAGTAAAAATGTGTCTATTACACGTCCTAGACCTCTTATCACATCATATATCAGTTATTGGCTCTGGTGATAAAACATTATGCAATGTTATAAACACAGCATAACCAGCAGACATAGCTTGTTTCCACACCAGAGGAAGTCACACGCTTAGCTATAGTAGGATGTCTTCAGAAGGAATTAAAGTAATACACCTTTGTTCACAGCGTTTTAATTGCAATATAAGACAGAAATGTTCATCGCGATCTTGCAAAACACAAGAAGAACCTGAAAAAAATGCAAAATAACTGAAATTACCGAAGGGTGAAACGATCGGCTTCATTGCATTGCTACGATAACGCGATTTGAACATCACGAATGGAATAGGCTTTGCATTTTGTGTCAGTGACTGTTGAGATGTTAAAGGAACACGTGCCATACGTTGGCTTCTTGCAAATGGTGCACATGCTCATTGCTGCATCTTGTTCCTGGACATTCTTTGCGTTTTCGAAAGAAATCTTCGTTGGTGCAACGAACGCGCAACTCAATATGCCACAGAAACCTCTTACGTGCACAGGTTCTCTTAATTGAAGGATTAACTGCCTTCTACTCATTTTTATCCAGTGGCTTTATCAAACAGCACTTCTGCGTTCATGGCAGGTATGTCTAACATCTTTCCCAGACCCGCCGGTTGCCTTCTTCGAGAAAGTGACCGAATAAAGTACCGTGCATGTACTGTATTTCATTTGATCAAAGCAATCCGTACCCATCTTATTTCCTTGTAATACAATAGCAATTATTAAACATTGTACGTTGAGGTTCTTCGTACGGATGGGGAGGGAATATTCTTTTAAGCTGTCTTGTTTTTCCTAACAGTAGACCTTGCTGCCAGCGTACCTAGAGGAATACTCACACCAAATCCATCAACATCTTCGCCACTGCTATCTCCTAAACTCTCATCATCTGAGCTGCTGCTCAGCTGGTCCTGACCTGATACCAGCGAGTTCGCAGTTATCTGATTCGTGTTTCTTTTCCGTTCGTCAGATACGACATCGCCAGTCAACCAATCAAGGACCATATTAGCAAACTCTTTCACTGTCACTTTCGCGTGTGTCATGACAAAAAAGTAAATAATCCCAGAAACGCATAAAAACGCACCATACACACTCCCGCAATGATGGCTCCCTGGCAAGCTGCACAACCGCATCTCCAACGCAAGGTGTAGCAGCTAACTTGATACCCACTGTAGAAATACAGTCCACATCGAGCGAACGCGTGTGACTACTGGCTGCCACTTACAGTGGTAAAAAATTACCACGAGCAAAAAATGTGTGTCAAAAGCAAAACCGGTAAACAAGGTTAATTGGTTTTGGCCACCACCACAGGCAATGTAGGTGTCGAAAGTGAATCCTTGGTAAAGGGTGCCAAATTTAGAGTAAGTAATTAACTGCCAAAACTAATTTTTTCGATCAGATCACATCGTTAGCAAGAAATACAAATAAAAAAACTCTATGAATATTGATCCCACATTTAACTTACGTATAAGATTAAGTCAAAATCAGGTAGTGTACAAAACGACACCCCGTTCATTCTAGTGTTGAATGTATTACTCGATGCTGGAGGAAAGAAACATACTGTAATTACTCTGCCGTGACGAGGCATCATGCATTACTGTATAACTCTTTCAATGAGACTGACAAAAAAACAGACTTTTCGGATTTTTTTTTTCGTTAATATTTTTTTTTAATTTTAAAATGGATTATTTGATTTTATTTTAAATTTTATATTTGTTTTAAGTACTTTACATTTTTTATTTAAATTTCGGATTACTTTATTTTAATTCTTCTTCTTTAAATAGGAGGTTTTTATACAGTATCAAAGAAACAGTGGGTAATGGGACAAATAATCAACAAATGTCTTATGCTTAAAGTTGAAAACTTCTTGTGTACGGCTTCCTTTCAGGCACTTCAACACTTCATTCGTTATTAACACTCTACTGGGTTTACACTGACTTTTGATTCAAGGCAATCTTTTATGATTTTGGTGAACCTTGGAATTTATTTGAACAACGAAGAATGCTTTGACTCGATCAGTGGCATGTGTCGCGTAGTCCTACGTAAAAATGCATTAAAGAATAGGACTCTATCTTTAAATTTTACATCTGTTTGAAGAAGAAAATAAAAATAAATGAAATCCAAGATTTCAAACGGGTGAAAACAAAGAAATATACATGTTTTAATCTTTTCACTAGTTTTTTCTCGACTATATTTGTGCATAATCTGGGCCGCATTATAAGTTGGTTGTATATTTTGATTACAGAGGAATGCGCCTGCTGCGATTAACAAACGATTTGGAAATGTCTAACACAGCTTTTTTGTATTTCCACAAGAGCTATTTTTTCGCTATCATTTAACATTTCCTACACTTTTTTCCTTACCACGTGATTGTGTTTATTTCACAGCCGGCTTGTTATGCGCCATCTCGAGAGAGCCTTCAAAGCATTCGAACTTATCCTTACGAAGGTGTTCTTTCCAGACCTTATGAGGGCCAGGGGATTGCTTATCCACCTTATGTGGCCCCAGGAAACGTTGTACAACGAATTCCCCATTCTGTTGGCCCGCCAGGTCCACCGGGTGGCAATGACGGTAAGAAAATCGCATTCACAAATGCACTGCGTAAAAATTAGTCTTGCTTCAGACAACATGATCAAAAGCAATTGTCACTGTCTCCTGAAGCTTTATACAAGAGTAACATGTGGTTACGAGATGTCTGTTAGAAGTATTGAAGTACAACATCGTATAACTTCTTGTACTGTCCGTCAAATATCTATGTCACTGAATCTTTAGCGGTGATGTCCTTGGATTGTTACCACATGCTGCTTACATCAATGATTGTCGCACCGTAATGCTTGAATGGTTACTCCTGCTGGGAGAGCGAGCAATGAACAGTTGATGCTTCTGTGCGATTCAGTAGAAACAGCGCGCAATGTGCGTTTGTTGCGCAATAATAGGGGTTTGTGCGTTTGTTGTGCAATAATAAGAGATTGGCAATCGTAGCACAATTCGTCGGTTGGGTAGTTGTTGACCGACATGCAACAGGAGTAAACCAAGCGCTGCGAAATAGTTTGCAGAAGGGGTTGTTGTCCGTGCGCCGTGTTTTCCACAACACAAACATTGTGCAAGTCACTGACTGTTGTCGCAGTACGTCGGATCATCTACAACGGCTGGCAGTTCTACTACTACCTCAATCGACGAACGTACAGTGAAGCCGAGGCTGAGTGCAGCAGGATTGGTGCCAGGCTGCTTCTGATTCCATCGGCAGACGTACAGAGCGCTGTTGACCGCCACCTGAAAGTCGACATTGGAATAATCTCAAATCAGCTGTGGGAAGGAACGTGGGCAGAAGGGTACTGGGTCGGTGGCAAAGATTCGGCCTCCGAAGGCACTTGGCTCTGGTCTAACGGAGCCAGAATTCCACTCCGCGGCCAAAGTGGTTTTCAAAACTGGTATGCCGCTCCAAGCATCGGCTACTTCGAACCAGATCACACTTCACCGGAACACGACTGCCTTTACGTAAACGCACGTGACAGAATCGGGTTCCTCCCACCACCTGTGGGCAAATGGTTCGACGGCAGATGCTCGATGAGAAAGTTCTTTATTTGCCAGCGACGTATTTCAGCCGGTAAGTGTCGTAAGATCGTTTGCATTTGCCATTGATTTTGTGACATACTTGCAAAACTGCTAGGATTGAGTGGCGCGTGTGTTGCAGTCTGATGAATGTACCTCGTGGAGATCTAAACAAAAACCATGAAAGAAATTGTGCAAGAAAATCATACTCGACATTTCGAACAACAACGGTTTTGATTGTCAGAAAAATCAATTAACAATAAATACAATTGTTTCTTGAAATGTTCGGTGGGATGTCTTTCAAATCCTTAGTTATGGCGTTGTGCACTTTATGTAATTTTGTAAATCTGGAAAATGTCACTCAGTTTCAAATTTCAAAGTAGCAAGTGCGTTTCGAACTCATACAATTATTTTGAAAACTTGCAAACGACATAAAGTCAGGTTTAATTTTACCTTTTTCGTATTAATATGTTCCTTCCTTAGCTGAATTATCTTATGAATTCTGTGTTCGATGTGTTTTGTTGATTCTGTGATTTGGCCAAATTTCTGCAGGTAGGTCTTGGCGATGCATTTATCACCAATGGAACAAAGCTGCGAGCAAACGTTGTCTATAATTTCTGTAAATTTGCACGCGCGAATTGCTGTAAAATAACAGCGACAATCAAGCAAATGCCCTTTTCAGCATGTAAGCCACATTTGCGGATTTACTCATAGAATAAAGTGTGCGTTGCGCGAAGATCCAGTCATGGCATGAGGATTTGAAAACAGACATTTATGCCAACGTCGACATACGGTAGTTGAAAAAAGTCGAAAAAAATGTAAACATCAAATATGGATATGCCTCCAACCACCGCAGCAGGAAATTATTTGAAGAGTGTGTTGCAGCTCTGATAAAAACAGAAGAAATTGTGGAAAAGATGGCCTATAGGGACCAGCTCAAAAGCGTGGAAAATCATGCAAATTTTGTCGTATTCTGACGTACGTACGGACCCATGTGCACGTCCGCCTTGCAAACACGACGCCAACTGTTCAGTTTTCAACAGTGATTGCGTCACGACTGCGTTGATAGTGTGTGCATGGCGCTTAAGTGAAGTTAGAAACACTTGTAAATCGACGTTTTAGTTATTCTTTTGCCAAATGTCGCTAGGAACCGATATAATAAGCGTTTCCAATTCCTAGTGAGGTGCTATTGGAGGCAGTGAGCTTGTATTTCACACATTACAAAATTTCTCTGCTGTTTTTGAAGGCGATGTGAGCTGTATTGCCTGATTTGTGGCATAATACTATTAAAGAATTGTCCATTTTTTGCAGACCTCATTATAGTCTGAAAGCGAAATGATTGACGTTTAAACAGCACAACCATATCCTCAAAAGCTGTTTGATGAACGATAAGATATTATTGAAAAAAAACTGACTTTAATTGATGTTCTTACAGACCCTTGGGCCACCAATCCCTGCTTGAACAGCGATTTTAAATAGCAAATAATTCAGCCATAATCAAACTAAGCGACATTTTTATCTATTTTGGGATGAACGCGCCGTTTACCATGCAGTAAACTTGTAAACAGCTGCAAAATGCATTTCAAGCATTTTGCTACTGCGTTAAAAGCTTCAGTCATGAGCTACGTCTATTGACACTTACGCTATTTGCCACTTTCGACTTGTACCAGCTGGTAATTGGCTGTGACATGATTCACAAGCTGCATTTTACTGTATTAAAAAGCTTGTACGCTGTATGAGAAGAAAAGTTGCACATAGCACTTCTAAGATTTTTCAAGATTTCTGCAACCAAAAGTTGTGGCTTTTTTAATCTAAGAAAAGCGCTATCAACTTGTTTCAGATACTTTTTGATTTACTCGTGTGCTTGATGGCAACACTCTAACTGTCCCCAAATGAACCTGGTCGTTGTTGTTAACACTGATTATAAGTCAAAACCTTTTTAATTAAAGAGTGTTGTGTGTATGATGGGACTCGGCTATATCAAAGAGGTGCAGGTCTTCCGTTAATTCAGAAAAAGTTAACATTTGCAAGTTTTTTGTCATTGGACAATGCGTGATTAGTTCCCACACGCCTTGGTGCGATGAGCAGTGCTGCACCTCTCTCAATACCTACCCCGCTACGCATTGCATGGCTGGTCGAATCGCACAAATGCAGTGGTTGCATTGTCATTTTGGCACCTTGCTTTGGCGTGGCAAGCCTCATTGTAACGAAGAATCGCATTAGATCTTCCCTTTTGATATTTTGGTCTGACCCGGTCATCACCGCAGCCAATGTTCTTGCGCAAACCAGGCCGTGACAGGCCAGGTAGAAGACATTAGTGACTGACCTGTAAGAGAGTGAGGTGCTTTGCAAACGAAAAAAACACCAAGGCTAGATTGCGACAAAAATGTGATGGAGATGTAAAATAAAAGATTTCGTCGTTTTAATTTGCGTATGTTTTTGCAGTTGCAACGACCGCTTCTACTCGTCAGGTGGGTGGACGAATTTCACAAACTTTTCTGCTTGTGATATACTGAAGGATGATATTGGACAATATATTTGGAGTTTACTTCTGCAAATGTTAATATTACGTTAGTTTGCTGTCCCGTAATTATTGGAACGCTTGTAACTGATGATTCTTGATGATTACAAGTGCTTCGCAACGTGAGCAATTCGACCAAACTAACATTTAACAGCAATTTTTCAGATTCCGGTTCTTAAGCCGCCAGAAGTTGCATGCTGCAACATACCTTTGTCGAGAAGGTAACTTTGGCCTGAAAGTTTAAATCGACGTTCATCTTCCTGTTTGATCCGAAATTTATATTTTCTTGACGACTCGCAGGGTTTTATGTGGCAATCCCGGTGGAGGTTCATATTCTTGTTCCCGATATCGAGGATGTTGTTACGACGCCTTCCGCCGTTCCTGCTACAGACCCTTGCGTGAGCAAAGTTTTTTTCTGTTTTACTTTTGATCGGTTCGTTTTTTTGAGAATACGTGTTGAATTTTTTACTTTTGTCAAGTTTATTTGGTGTCTTGTATTTGACAAACCATTTTTAAAATGAGATTCGCCAAAACATCCACCTGTATGAAACGTGAATTTATATTCTTTTGTTGTTCGAAAGTTTGAAAATCTGCTTTCGAAACATTTTCAGTGGCAAAAACGAAATGAAGATGAACATAATGTGAACAATTATACTGAAGGAGTGATTTGCAACCTGTTTTGTTCCGCGAACCATTGAAGCAATCCTGTACAACTTAACGAAGCTTATCCATGACTTTCTTTCGTCGTCGATAGCAGGCGTAGCTCACGCGTTTGCTTGTCTCTAATTGCGCCCCCCCAAAAAAGGCTCGCGGACCTAGTTTGAGAATCACTGGGTAAAAATGGTACCTCGCCTTGATCTATGCCTTCCTAATTGATCGATGCTAACGCACTGAAAATATTTCAACCGTTGTTTTTGTGACAACTTTTGCTTTTCTGAAGTATTGACCACACATGACGATTTTATTTTCAAGATTTTATTATTTTCACAGCGCCCGGAGCGTGCGCCGCACCAACACTTCCTCCTCCAACAGCTCCGCCCCCAAAGCCTTCAGAGCCCTCACGTGTGTACCTTTTGCCACTTTGCGTTTTCCTGAAATGTAACTTGTATACGTCAGGAGTGAAACTTTGCTGAGCCAAAGAGCTCTTTATTTTCAACACTGTGTTTGTTAACATAGTTTTCCCACTTCGGGTTCAGCAGTTCATGGCGACCGAACATGGTTTCAATGCTATGAGGACATGATTGCAACGTTTGACACTGCCTGCAGTACAAAACTGGCCTGTTGCCCACGTGAACATTTTGTTGGAGGTTGAAAAAAAATTCGGCATAACTAAGTGACATTTTGTCCCGTCGAGCGCCTGGCGATGTTGAATTTGCCACTCAACCAAAGAAAAGCGCTTTGGCGACCCCTGCCATTCTCTGGGTCACCAGTCACGTCAGCAATTTTTGCTGAGTTGCTCAAAACAAGGCAGTGGACGTCCTGTACATTTTGACTTCATTCTTTTTATCCAACTTGCTGTATGTGTGATTTCCATCTCGGAACAATTTGCCAACTCAGTCTTGCACTTCACTTAAACTAATCGATCGATGGTCAGAAGCTTGGATTGCCAAATCGCTGTGCACGTAACAAAAAATATAGATGAACATAAAAATTGATGTGTAGAAATTCACCGTTAAATTTTATGCACCTTCAACTATTTTAAAATTTCTACATAAAACGCCTGGCAGCCGAGTACGAGAAAAAATTTATTTTCCAGGTCCCTCTGGTTGGTACTTATGGAGTGGTTGGACTGAGTGTCCGGTGACGTGTGGGAAGGGAGTGCAAGTCAAAATCCGAGGTTGCCGCTACGGATTGCCCGGAAGGCCACCATGTGTTGGAAAAGACCGTGGTGTAAGTTCGTGGCTCGCGTACGTTGCAGTTACAAATGTTTTGTATGCGTTAACCGCTCGTCGTTTCATGTTGAACTGGAATGACGGAAAACTTAAAATTTAGGGAACACGTTAAACCGAAAATCTTGGCTTAAGTCGACCTCAACCAGCTTTTCATTCCGACGTTCATTTGTGGTCAACAAGCTATTCCTATAATGGGCATGTTGATTCTTCGCATTCGAAACAAGAAGGCATGGCCTGTACGATAGGGTATGAGCGTAGTGATTGTCATAGTTTGAACATAACAAAATAATTACCTCCAGAAGCAATCCGTTCCTTGGCCACAAAAACCGTTTGCCTTTGCAAATCGGCATATATGCAACGAACAAAGTTTTTCATGAAAGGTATTTTTCAACTATTCGAACCACATCAACTTCACGTTCTTTAGTTCATTTTCACAACAGGAACAGGAATGCGACGCCGGACCATGTGTTGGATGGAACCCGTGGCTTCCATGGAATGGTTGCTCAGCGACTTGCGGCGGTGGCTTCCAGCGAAGGTGATCTACAGTAGCAGCTAACTGCTGGCTAGGACAGTTTTGCTATTTCTAGTTTTGGAATCCCAGGCGTTTCGTCAAAATACAGTAAGTTTGTATCACGACAATGTTGAAAATTTTTTGGACCTTGCACTTGGGCGTACCGAGGGGAAGAAAGGGGGGCACAATGCCACAGGCGCCACATCACTGGGGGGGGCGTCGAAAATTTCCGGCAATTTCGCAAGTACTTTATTCACTGCAATACATTTGCTCACTTGTTTTTTGTCCCGGGAACTTTGAGACCCTGCTCTAGCAGGTTCGAAAAGTTATCCTTAAGAAATGTTTGTGTGCAATGGTGGGTGGTTTTGCTGGTCTGTGCTGCCACAGACTCGAAACACCATTTTCTAATGAAAGCTTGTTTTGGCCATAGTCTGGCAAATAAAGTGAAATGCCGATAATAAGACCACCCACAACCCACTGGACGGAACTCAGATGGTCTTGTTAGGGATTTAAACACTCTTGTGTTCCTATGGGTGTCATGTATTAACACGATTACGTCGTTCATGTGAGCCGCGCAACTGAGGTATATAGAAAACTGAATTTCTTTCCCACAAATTGTTCCTGTCGCAATACCTGCATCCAGGTCTCTGTAGCGCAACCGCAGCTGAGCAGTTGCTGCTGAAAAGTCAACAGTTCTACTGCAAATGATATCGGTTGAGTCTTATGTGAGGTTCAGGTTAGACTGTGGTCTCGCTAATGAAACAAAACAAAATGCATTCAACACTGGTGCGTGTTTTTGACAACGAGTAGTTGTGATAGCGGAATGGAGGCGTTACCGGGATGGTCGTCAAGTGCGGGTTCGCTGTACTTTGAATAACATTTTGGATGTGGTTGCCATCTTGTTAGTTCCAAAATTTACATTGATTCCTTGACGATAAAGATGCGAACGTGGACTGGCACACAAGTACTTCAAAAGAAATAAGCACCTTTAGCAACATAATCATAAACGTTCTTTGTTCATGACACTCCTGGCATTAAGAATGGGAGCAAAGTTGGTGAAATGTTGCAAAGTGCACGAAAACCACAGTTATTGGTCCTTTGAAGAGATTACGTGTTTTTGTTTTTCGCAGGTCACGTACTTGCACCGGGGGGTACAGCGCCTGCCCGGGTGAGGGCACAGAACGCAGGATCTGCTCCACTCCCCTCTGTCCAACCTGGTCACCTTGGCGAGAATGGGGCGGCTGCAGCGCTTCTTGTGGGGGAGGTACCCGAAGCAGGGCCAGGTGAGAAAAATGTCTTTCTCGTGAGCGTTAGATTTTGTATTTTTTACCTGGCGTGCTTGTTGCAATGGTTCTGCATGAATCAACGATGCCTTTCATGTAGACTTTTTTTTCGTACTGAGGTTACTCATCAACGCAAACTGAGTTATATATTCCTTTTTCTGTTTGATTGGTATTCATTCGAATACTTTTGTTGTCTCTGTTGCGGTTGTTGGGGCCCACATGATTCAGTGGAAACTTGATAAATTGTTGACGTGTTTTACTTTTGCTCTTGCCGTCAGCATGACCGGTGTCTGAATAGGAAAGCAGCTTGAATGTGACAAAGCGCGAGGTTTCAAAACTTTTGTTAAAGTTCAATTTTTTTGTTAATAAGTGTGACAAATGCGATGCTGACCGTTTTGTCTTCACGTGCATCATATGAAACAAGTTTTAAAATATGCAATGTTAGGTTTTTTCTCTTCAATAGATGTGTAGGTTTTACCTCGTTTTCCGGTTTCGCAGTTGTTTGGAGCATTACAGGTTGTCTTGACACTTATATGCACTCTTAAAAATCACTATACCTTATCTGTTTAAGAGCGTTCTTTTTTGTGTGCCTTTCTGTCTTGCAAAGTTTCCGGCAAGACTATATTTCTGTGACAAAACATACCTAAAATACTGCATTTCTGTCGTTTTCATATTTTTTTCAAAACCTTGCTTTTGTGATTCGATTTGATGGCTTCCTCATTCCTCGTCGCCACCTACGCCTGAAATTGAGATAAAAGATAAACGGAAAACGTTTTAAAACATTATCGTATTTTAAGGCATTAAACAAATTAGAAAAAACTTTTTTAAACGTTGCATTAGTTTTATAATATGTGTTTATACTGGTGCTGGTTTACAGGCAAACCTCATATGGTAACATTATGAAAACTAAAATAAAATATTTTTTGTTGCAATTAAATACTGTTTCAGGAAAATCGGTGCACTTTTATTAAAAATAACCAGCAACTGTAGGCAAAGTAATTTTCTTTCGTTCTTTGCTGTTGTTCGTTCTTTCGTGTGTGAGACGTAACAATATTCCTATGTGACGTTCCAATGTCTACGTATGATTTGAGCGAAAGTTTCAGACGCCTCTTCTCTAATGGACGTTGCAATAATACTCAGCATTGTTAGGAATAAAGCGCAAATTTCAGTTTTAATTGCGTTGGTGATCAACATACCGTGATTCCGCGACGTTGCATTTCGCCAGTTTATGTTCGCAGCTAAACGTCTGTGCCGTCTACGAGCGGGTTGTTGTTTGAGCCTTGTGGGTCCACATAAACTTAGAATTGTTTTTTTGCGTAAAGTCCAGATAGATGTATTTGTTAACACTTCGGATGCCGATTTAATTCCGAGTTCATCTTTTAATGACCGTGGTGGATAGCAGTGTACGTCAACAACAGTACTGCTGGACCGGTCGGGACATCATTGTTTTTCGATAAATGGAAAAGGCGCTTCACAACTAATTTGTATTACGGGCTAGCTTCTTAATCCTTTGATGCGGTGGCTTGCGCACGAGGAAACAAGTGTCTGGAAATTTAATTTTTCCCGTGTCGACGTCACAAACACGATCAACGAAGTCCAACTTTTGAAATCCGACCGCAAGCGATTGAAGTCATTGTTTCATTTAAGTTTGTTCCCGCCAATAACAACAGACAATCCGACATTTGGCGTACTGACATTGTGTCTGACGCTAATATGATGGGGAACTTCTTCTGTCTCAATTCAATTCCGGGTAAGACGTTTAATAAATCTGTCATAATTTCTTAATGCGTATGAAAATGTGGTGGTTTGTTAAAAGCCAACTGCTTTTACCTACTTATCGTTCTGTTTCCATGTTGTTGGTGATTCACTACTGCATTTCCGGAAGAACTACCACTGTCAAGGCATCGTTGACTTCAGCGTGAAAATCCTATGCTGGCCTACGCCGTTTAGTCTATTAACCAATCAAATAATTTCGCTTCAGGTTCAGAAAAATGACGTTGGACCGGTTTTATTCGGTGGCGAAGCAGCGAAAGGCTTACCCGTAACAAACCTCGCTGCCGGTTGCATAGTTTCGCAGCTTATAGCGCGATATAGTTGCCAGCGAATCGCACACACCCTGGATGGCATGCGCAAAACTTCCGCGAACGTCGTTGTTCAAATTCATGTGGGTGGCAATCAAGTTTAAGCAATCGTTATTCTTTTACCTTTCCCCTCAGGCACAGGAAGCTCCTTTTCAGCTAGACTGTTGCGTAGTGTTCTTTTTGTGAGGAGCTGGCAAACTCACTCAGGGCAAACAAATCTTGTTAAGTAAGCGAGCATATCGCTTGTGCTGGTTTGGTTGTGTGCTCGAAGGGAAACAAATATCGAAAAACTCGAAGGAGCATTTGCCACGTTTCTGCAATTACAGCCAAACCTCATTTTAAGCTCATGTAGGCAAAACAACCAACACTGTTTTTGGTTAGATGTCAGATATCCACAATAACCTGCACTGAGGGAATAACTTCAACCACTGAAAAATATTGGAGTTAGTCTTAGACCTCAATTATTTTTCATTTTCTAACCCTAAGAAAACTTTTCACGGCGTGGGTAAAGATTTTAATTCTGCAAAAAGTAAGAGACAGAAATCTTTAAACATCTTGGTTGTTGGTGCAGAAATGTCGTTGCGCTTACGAAGAAAGAAGCACAATGAGCATCACTGACGATTATGACGAGAGAATGGAAGTGCACAATGCGCAATAACTGCCTGATTAAAAAGAGACAAGGAGCAGAATGCATTTCGCCGAAAATTCCTGCTACATGTTGAACGTTTTCTTGACATCGAGCAAAAGCTCGATCAGGATTTCTTCCTTACCTACCTCTGATGGTGGTGATCGTTCGCCGAAAACGTCATATCCAAATAAGTCAGAAATATTACTTTTCAGGAGCTGCGAAAACGCCCACGACCAATACGCCTGTCCAGGTGAAAGTGTTCAGCGAGAAGCTTGCGCCATGGGAAGATGCCCATCTTGGGGATCGTGGAGTCCATATGGAGACTGC